>Ga0207422_1000249_pt1 | contig 200049 bp, 112 predicted proteins | sample MarCyaLeptolynsp_FD_187757 | JGI IMG/M metagenome (GOLD analysis project Ga0207422, IMG submission 187757) | Marine cyanobacterial communities from Panama - species 1 Leptolyngbya sp. (SPAdes) | ecosystem: Environmental > Aquatic > Marine > Unclassified | place: Panama: Panama City | collected...
TCTGAGCCGCAGAGACCGAAACGGCGGGGGAGGGTAGACCTGCAATCGGTTGCTGCTGGATAGGTGGTTGAACTCGGGACGGTTGCTGGTATACAGGAATGTAGACTCGTTCCAATACGCTGGTAGCTTGAGGAACTCCAACATTTGGATTGTTGGGAATGCTCACTGTGGGCAGGTTGGTATTCAGCGATGCGCCGGGAACAGCAGTTTGGCGATTGCTCTTGCTGGTGGCATCCTGCTGAATTTCAATGGCTGCTAGCGAACGCTGCATATATTCTGCGAACTGGCTGTCTGGATCGGGTTCGACGGTTTGGGGTAGACTGTCAGTTTTATCCAGGAAGGCCAGTTGTTTGAGATCGACCTGGCTGACCAACCAGAGGAACAAGGCGAAAATCAGAGAGGCACAGGTCGCCACCAGGAGCAATTTATCCATAAACTGGCCGGAGGACCAGAAGTCTCCTAGCCAGTGGGAGCTTTTAACCGGGTCTGTTGGCACTGATTTCTCGTTCGGGGAAGGATCTTGCGTTATTGCTCGCTGAATTGGCCCCCCTCGATGCTGCAGGGCCAGATTTCTCAGGTCGCGCGCGATCGCAGGTGGCAGGGCCAACTTTGGCACTGCAATGGGTTCCAGAGAAATATATTCTGGGCGAACAGATTCACTGGGCAACGGACTGCCTCCCTCCAGAACCTGATCGATATCCTCAAAGAGTTCATCCATCAAATTATCGGCATAGGATTCTACTGACCTGAACTGGCCGGAGATAAAATCCCTTGAGGCATTCGAGGGAATGGATTGAGTGCTGGCATCTTGAGACATAGAGTGTTTGCCAAACGCCTGTTGAAGCAACTTACATGGCTAGAAAGAATCGCAAATTGCATCTGGAACAACGCCAAAACCCTGCAATTATTTAGGATGCACTAGCCAAATCAGTCAGTCTATAGATACAACCTGACAATTCATGGGGATTGCGAAGAAACGCCAGAACGAGTTGCTAAAAACCGCGACTATCCCCTTTTTTATCCGATCAGCTCGCTGTTGCTGCAATCGATTTAATTAACTGTAAACCAGTTTATAACAGAACTAAAGAACAAACTAACACTTAATAATCAACATCTCCAGTCTAAAGCTTGTGGATTGTCAATAAAATCAGCTGTCGCTCAGATTGGATGTAACATTTTCCTGAAATTCAGAGTGCTTACAATCCGACTAGGTTTGCAGTTTAAACTGAGTCCATTTTCGGCCCTGGAGGGCCGCATTGAGGGAACTTTCCGCATTGCAAAATAAGCGAGTTCGCTTTCTCCATTCGTCAATCTGACAGTTCTCCAGGACAAAATTGATTTTGCCCAAAGAGCCTGAGTCTATCAACAAAAGTTTACTCATAAGTCGAAGAGGGAGTCCTCAAGCGATCGGGATTTTTGAGCGCGTGGGTAGAAGCGGCACGCTCAAAAATTCTGACTTGTTTGACATTACCGTCAATGAAAGTTAAGCAACTGAACAGCTGTTGGGAGCAGGCAAATCTTCAATTTCTCAGGCTTACATTCTGGCATTCAAACAACTGCAGGCCCCAAGGGTGAATTCATCCCCTTATCGAGCAATGCTGGGATTATTTCTGAAGATTGCCTGAGTACTTTTTCCTGAAACAAGATTTGTATTGTCGTTAAAGGGAAACAGGCCGGTTTCTTGCTCGAAGTCGCTTTCTGCATCATTGTCGAACATTTCTAGACAGATCGAACGCTCTTGATGCAGTTTCCCATGGCGATACCACCGCCCATCTGGGGGATAGGCGTGACAAACAAGTCAGGATTTTTAGTATAAGAGTTCTATCCGTGTGCCCAACTCCCTAACCTCTGAAGCTTTGCTCGTATGGCAATGCTCGCGCAGATTGAGAGCCATTAGTCAAGCACTTTCGTAATATTTTTTAATATTTCAGGTACAATCATTTATAGGATGTAGATAAAAACATGTTGCGAGTACTACGGTATGGGGGTGGAGTTGATGTGCAATACATTCAAGCATCGCAACTTTATGGTGGTCGATCTGGCTCAGGGGATCTTGGCGCGTACGCTGATCCCTCGTATGGCCCATTCAGCCTTACGCTCTGGATTCGCGGGATACCCAACAAATCCCCGCTGGAGTGCTGCAAAATTGCGGGCCTGGAAAATGGGGCGGCAATGGCGCGATGGGTTGGAGCGGGGTGAGTTAGTTGTACGTTCTTCTGATTCAATGCTGGTTCCTGCTGCTGATTCCGAAGAGGACTCAGATGGTTCTTCAGGTGCCCAACCGCTTCCTCTTAAACCGATTTGTCAGGAACCGATGCTAGCATTTGGCTAATATAACCAGGAAGCATGATGCTGCTTACAACAGTAAATGACGCGGTGGACGATTGTCTCTTTCTGGCTCGCCGCTAGTTTTTCGGTGTCGATCAATTCCCCAACTGAATTTGCGACTGAATTCGGTACTGGGTGAAAATCTGTCCTGGTGCTCGAATCGATCTAGGAAAGTTGGTATGGAGAATGCTTTAATTTTCAGCGAACGAATAATCAATACCTGCACAAAAATAATTGGATAATTTCGCTCAGCGAAATTATCCAATTATTTTTGTATGTCTATAGCGGTTCCCGTGCGATTGAAGTACATGGAAATGTGCCCCTACCGAAGGCAGGGGCACATTTCCATACCTCACTAGCCTGAGAATTGCTATATATTATTTGCTTGATCTTGCCCCTGATGAGATGACAAGGATGCTTTTGGACCAATGAACAGAGTTTTCTGGACAGGACGGTTGAAGGTTGAAACAGTTACGGTTGCGATCGCAGATTTACCACCAACCCTGCAGGGTACCCGGCTCGTTCAACTCTCCGACTTTCATTACGACGGTGTTGGTATCTCAGAACGCCTGCTTAATGCTGCAATCGAAGCCAGCAACCAGGCCAACCCGGATCTGGTGCTGCTCACCGGGGATTTTGTCACCGGTAGCCCGGCTCCAATTCGCAAGCTAGCGCTGCAGCTGCAACGGTTGCGCAGTCAGGCTGGCATCTATGCTGTGTTGGGCAATCACGATTTGCATCGTCCCCACTCAAAAACAGAAGTAACCGCAGCCCTGACTCAAGCAGGAATTCAGGTGCTCTGGAATCAAATTGCCTATCCCTTTGGCCCTATTTTGCCATTGGTCGGCTTAGCAGATTTCTGGTCCAGAGAGTTTAATCCTGAGTTTGTTATGTCTCAATTAGAGGCAACTGTCCCCCGCATTGTGCTAGCCCACAACCCAGATAGCGCTGCGCAACTCCAGCAGTGGCGCGTCGATTTGCAACTCTCCGGCCATACCCATGGCGGACAAATCGTGTTGCCAGCCCTCGGTCGTCCAGTTTCCTGGCTAGGAACGATCCGCCGTCATACTCCAAAATTCATCCAGAATTGGGTTCCTTTCCTGCGAACCGGCTGTTACCGGGTTGTGAGACATTGGGAATGGGCTCAGGGACTGCATCAAGTTGGACAGAATTACTTATATGTCAACCGGGGTTTGGGAACTTATCCCCCAGGTCGACTCTTTTGTCGCCCAGAAGTGACTATCATCCAACTGCTGCGTCAGCAGGTTCGATCTCGGAATGCTCGCGAATACCAGCCTGGAGCTCGACATGAACGAGGTTTAGTTGCATAATCTCAAACGTGTGGATATGGAGATTTTGCTGGCTGATGAAAACTTTCGCGGGTCTATCCTCTTATCGATCTCGTCCTTTCTTTCCCCGGCTTTCGGCTGTGTCTCTTGCAGTTGCTGGATTGCTAGCGATCGCAATTCCCGCTGCGCCTGCTGCTGAAACTCCCGATCTCCAATTCACCAGCACGACCTATGAGTCCTGTGCCCGACGCTTGTTGAAAGCATCTGGCATTGAACGCGAAGATATTGCCCGTGCTTGTGCCAGAGCGCTGCATCCCAAACGATTTTCTAAATGCGTGCTCAAAATTCGCCAGAAAACGAACGTGCCAGCTACCGATATCCTGGATGCTTGCAAACGAGTTCGTCGACCGCTCCAATTGCGGGACTGCGTTCTGGGACTCAATGACGCCACAAAACGGGTGCGGGGAACAGAAATATTGGATTACTGTCGCCGCAGCCTGCTCCCGATCGAGTTTGCTAGATGTGTGATTGGTCTGCAACGTCAGATTCCGCCGGATGCGCCTCCACCAAAAGATTTGATGGAGGCTTGCATTACTGCCGATGACTATCCACGCGATCTCGATCCTACCTTTATTCCCAGCGATACCTTTATTCCTGGCGAGTAGGATAATCCTGCAACCAATCGAGAGTTCTGAGTGCATCGATGGAACGAGTGCGTTCAGGAATTCTGGTTGTTTTAGCATTATCTCACCACTTGGAAGGTTAGCACCCCCTTCGGGGCGCTAACCCTTAATTGTTCGGGATGAACTGTAAAATAACCTTTCAAGTTGTGTTCTCTACAATGAAGGACATTGCTCAACAATCCTTACCTCTGGAGGACTACCGATTGTCCTACTCTCTCTCAGGCTAGTGAGGTATGGAAATGTGCCCCTGCCGAAGGCAGGGGCACATTTCCATGTACTTCAGTCGCATGGGAACCGCTATAGGGAGAATGTACTATGGAGAACCCACTTTGCGTGCCTTCAATCTATCTCTCCTAAAGACCTTAGTTGTTGCCATCAACGATCAGTGTCATTTTTTTAGCGGCCAGAGGAAGAGTAACGCATTGCTAACCAAAAATCCAATAATGAGACCTGAGAGATGGCTGGTCATACTGACTTGAGGGGTGAGGAAATCAAAAACAATCTGCAGTCCAATAATAAAGACAATAGTACGTAACCGTCTGGCAGCAAGGCGCGATCTTTCCTGTTGCCAATCTCGCAGCAGAACGGCCCCGATTGCACCAATAAGGCCCATAATTGCACCGGAAGCACCCACGACAATAATATTTGGAAATTGTGCCGCTGCCGCCAGTAAGACGATCGTTAGCATGGATCCTATGCCGCTGGTGAAGTAAATTACCAGATAGCGTCCTTTCCCCAATGCAGATTCGACAAAATTACCGAGGAAATATAGTCCCAGCATATTCATACACAAATGCAATGGGCCGAAGTGCAGAAACATGGATGTCAGGAGACGTCCCCATTCACCTGACCATACATTTTGTGGGAGTAAGGCTCCCAAATGATAAAGGATGTGGGTGTTCTTGCTACCGCCGTAGAGGATTTCAATACCAAAAAAGAGCAGATTGACCCCAATTAAGCTGTAGGTTGCATAGGCAGTTTTGCTTGCAAAGGTTGTCTTTGTTTGCCGGGCTTGCTGGCCTGAAACAATGCTGATGCGGTATAACTTTTGCTGGGAGGCTGCGGTCAGGATGCGATGGGGATCCTTTGGGGGATGGGAGAGTCGCCACGCGATCGCATTTCCCATTGCATGGTTCTGGTCTGTCTGTAAAGCATGCAACTGTTCTCGTGCCACTGCCTCATTTCCTGCTGCCATCTCGGCAGTTGCCTGCCAAAAATGGCTGATATTCTGCGAATAAAATGATAAAGGGCCTGCGAATAGTTGCTTAACCTGGTTGGGTTGTCCGCCAAATGCCAGTGCAAACATCCGCAAAACATGCAACACTCTCAAATTACCTGTTTGTTCCAACTTAACCTCAGCCTGTTCTAACTTCTGTAGCAGACTATTTAAATCTCCCAGCTCCCCCAAAGCGCGCAGATAGAACACAACCAGCGAAGAATCTTCTAATAATGTTTTTTCTGAAAAATTTTGCTGCAACCATAGCAAAAGCTCTTGCCAGCGGGCTGTCATACGGTAGAGAAAGGCCATTGAAACTCGCCCCACTGCAGTTCCAGGGCTGCTGCAGTAGCGATTGAGGATTGCTGCTGCCCGATCCATATCGCCCTGATGACCCAGTTCCAGCGCTCGCAATAACTCAGGATGTTCGAACCAACCATCTGCAGGATGCAGCCAACGCAGGTAAGACGCTAGCTGTCGAGCCTGCGTATAGCGTTCTTGTGAAACCAGACGATCGACTTGTTTAAATGTCAGGAGCGGCAAAATCACCAGAATGGCCCAAGCTGCACTACCCACCCAGCCTGCCCACTGAGGAGAGAGCCGGAATACAACGCCAGTTAAGACCAGGATAGATCCAGCAACGACCATCCATCCCTGACTTTGTTTCAGAGGAAAGCGTGCAATCTGGATCAGAAAAATAATGCAAGAAAAACAGACTAACCAGAGCAGCAAGTAATTAAGATCCATAGGCAAAGATGGATTTTGGAGTTTAGAGTTTGGAATTCAGATTTTTGCATTAGATGCAGCTCTTGGGGAGTTTGAAGTTTAGATTTTTACACTAGATTAGAGAACGCAAATTTTGCAGATCTCTGGATCGCACGCAGCCTTCTGGTCATCCAGAGCATAACGATCGATCTCGCTTTTGAAACTTTTGGCTGCGCAACTTTTGGGTTGAGTCACAAGCTTAGATTTTCTGAACCGATCGAGCATGTGCGATCGCGACACCAGAATCAAGCGTTATTAGAATCAAAAACAAATTGCAAGCAGTCAGATTTGCAGAGCGCATTTTCAAGGCCAATTGCGAGAGAGTACACGCTATATACGCTTCAATCTCACCCCTCACCCTGCAATTCCTCCCCTCTGGAACTAGCTCCTCCCAATCAATATTTCCAGTTGGACACCTGAAATCATCCAAACTAGAGCAGACAATCTGCCAACTTGCATACTGACCAAACCACCTACGGACAATCCCGGTTAGAGATTTGGCCATCTGGCATTTTGGTATTGCAGAATGCTGCATCCTCAAAGTGGGTATTGCCTAGATTAGCCCCACTGAGGTTGGCTCCGCTCAAATCGGCTCCGCTAAGTTTTGCTTCAGTCAAATCAGCCTCGCTGAAGTCCGCGTTATAAAGATTTGTCTGGCTCAGGTCTGCTTCGCAAAGCGACGTATAGCTCAGATTAGCCTTATAGAGATCGGTTTTGGAGAGGTTGGCTCCGGTGAGGTCTGCACCCCTGAGATCGGCCTCAACCAAATATGCCCCATGGAGATCGGCCTTTCGAAGATCAGCGCCCCTGAGATCGGCTCTGTAGAGATCGGCTCGATTTAGACTGGCATTGAGAAAGTCCGGTTGAACGCCAGGATTATCAATTCTCCATTTATTCCAGGTAGCTATCCCCTGTTGAATCAGGGCGAGATGCTCCTTATTTGCCATTACGTATCCTTCCCTGTTTCTACTTTCAGGATAGCCGATTGCTTTCCTTATTACCCTGCTTAGAATTGTACTCTGGTCAGCAAAAAACCCAGCAAAATTGCCGGGTTAAGTTCAGATCGAGCGAGACTCTAGTCACGAGAACATAGAAGTCCTATCTCCAAAGTTTCGGTACAGAAAAGCAAGGATTAGCATCCCCAGCAGAGGTGCTAACCTGCCAATTTCGTATCAGGCACCAAAATTGACAGGGTCTAGTTGCTGCTATGCATAATCCCGATTCTCATATGTACAATCCCGGTTCTCAACGGTACCATCTGGCATGATGGTCTGGCAAAGATAGGCTGCAGTCAGTTCTGCATCGCTGAGATCGGCACCGCTGAGATTGGCACGGCTAAGGTCAGTATGCTTGAGCTGGACGCTTTGCAGGTTGGTATTGAACAAAAAGGCATCGCTGAGATTTGCGCCGCTGAGGTGAGCGCCGCTGAGACTGGCACCACCAAGACGGGCCCCACTGAGATTCGCCCCAATTAAGTCAGCCTGAGTCAGATTGGCACCCACCAGGTCGGCTTTGGCCAGGTTGGCTTTTCTGAGGTATGCTCCGCTAAGAGCAGCTCGACGAAGGCGCGCACCAATCAGGTTTGCCCCAATAAAGTTTGGCTTGATGTGAGGGTGATCTTGCCGCCATTTGTTCCAGACTGCAATTCCCCGATTGAGCAAGTTCAGGTGTGTTTTGTCAGCCATGAGATTAACTTTTGCGAACAAACCGAATCTTAAAGTTTGATAGATGCACTGTTATTCCGGGTCAACAGAAGCAGCTCAGGAATCTCTTTTAAAAGAATTTAGCAACGTTTTAGAGAATGTTTGAAGAGTATTGGCTCCCCTAGTCCCCCTTTTTCAAGGCTATCCTTTGTGCAGATCTGGTCCAAACCCGCATTCTCCCGTTTTAATTTTGGAAAGTTGACGAGCGGGTGGAAGTCTGAGTTGGTGAAAGTCCTAAGGACTTTTGCCTAATGGATAGTTTTCAAGGGGAGAATTACGGTCGAAAGTCCCCCTTTTTTAGAGGGATTTAGGGGGGCTGGAGTGTTTCGCTACCTGTCTTAAGGACTTGTCAAACATCCTTTTAGCAAGCAATCAGAAATGAATTCATAAACCTGCAACAAATATAATCTTTATAGCAAACTTCTGGTTTTCTGTAAAATGACCATATTGGCAATTTTTGGTTGGCAATACTTTCTACTTTAGAAGGTTTCTCACTGAAACAGATTTTTGCAGAAGCTAGCTATTTCTCTACAAAAACTAATAGCCTTATACCAATGACGGCTATGCGCTTAAAAGCAAGAAAATGAGCAGGCCAATGGATTTCTTAAATCACAAATAGTTTCTGGATAAACCCTGGAGATTGTATCTGAATCCCGAATAAAATGCAACCTGATTACCGAAGTTAAGCTATTGGGTTAGCCTGTCAAAAATAAGGATTTTTGAGTGTGTGGGTTCTAGTGCTGTACGCAAAAAAACTGAGTTGTTTAGCGCTGACATCATTTGGACATAAAGCAAGCGAAGAATGCTCACATAGACAGGTTTTCAGCACATTAGCATTCAATTATCTTTGCATAATTGCTCGCAAGTTTCCTGTTTTTTTGATTTATCGTACTGCACCTTTACTATTAGTAGAGTGGAGTAATGAAAGCATCGATCTCTTCAAGACATAGCGGTGCATTATGCTAGCACTTTATTTAGATTGAGCAAAAGTTGGATTTTCAGATACAGAGAAAGGGTTTGGCTGCTGTGGATATCGATCGATCTCGTCCATAACCAAAAAAACGAGCGTCGCACTCCAGATAGCCAGGAAAAGGAAAAATGCTCCTCTTGCTTGGAGGTTTAAGCGTATCCAATACATTAGTAACTTCTTCATGAGATCCCGGTAATAGCACATTCTTAATTTTTGCGCTCAAAGGTTAGGAATACTTTAAGAATCAATAAAGAAAACTAATTAATAAAGGGTAAACGTTGCTTCTGTTTCCTGGGACAAAACAAGCAGTCAAGGATTTCAGTCACCTGTAGACGTGTTTGAGCTCTTCATGGTTTAGTGCTTTGGATCGCTGAAATAATGAGATCGATCTCAACTGGATCCTATGTTTGCGATCGCAAAATCCAGCGTACGCGATCGCACTATCGCTGCGAGCGCGATCGCGGGAAACACTTGAAATCAAGGCAATACTAAAAATATATTGAATTCACTGGTTTGCAATGCAATCCCCGGTTTGTCTTTTGCCCTGCGCGCTTGCAGATTTATTCGTGCAGGTTAGTCTGTCTGGAAAGATCGCCCTGGCTGACCGTTACGGACTGATGGCCGCAATCCTGGAAGAACGCCTGGCAGAAGAGGAAAAAGCTTCTCTGGATAGACTGCTGCGAGCTGCGTGTCGGGGGAGATTGCAGATCGTTGACGAAATTTCCACAGTGTTATAGCTGCGATTTGAGCAGCCAGGATTGTCTTCTGCTTAGAAAGGAACCTGAAACGTTCGGCTGCCTGTGCCTGATTCCTGAATCAACAGCATCAACCCTTGCGGTCCGGGAGTTTGCCAACAGCGACTGTAGATGTTCAGCTCTCCTCTCAGACGTTGCCCAGATTCGATATAGACGCCTCCGTTGCTAAAAAATCTCAGTCCGGCACCGACCAATTGTCCCGTACTTGCATTTCTGACAGCTGCATTCAGAGTTGGCACAAAGCTGAAAGGGACATTACTACCATTTTCCACAACAGCATTGACCCGATAGGTGCCGCCTGCAGTAACATAAGCACCATCCAACCGCACAGTAACGAAACCAACTTGTTGTGTAGACCTTAAATCTACAAAGCCTTGTAGCGGTTGGTTGCAAATAGGTTTGGGAAGAGATCGCAACGCTCTTGACTGTGCCTGGACTGCAACAGAAAAACCTATCAACGCAGTGGAAATACTTAAGCAAGCGATGGTTCGGTAGAGTTTCATGGGTTTCAAGGGAGAAGAAAGGGACAGATTGAAACGTGCGATTTGTTATTGCATTACGAAATGTTGCACGATAAACATGGGGGAGACATACCAAACGGCTCAGATCTCGATAGAGTAATAAATCTTTCTCCTTACTTCTATCCTCTGCCTCTTGCCCTCTGCTATGTTTCAGTTTACCCAGAAGCAGCAAGCGAGGAATTACAACTCCTGGCCAATTGAGCTAGCACTACGAAAATGGGTGAGGACATCACAACAATCTCAAAACTAGTGCTTTGTCAAAACTAAAATATGGAATTCATGTCTGGAAGTCGATCGGGCACCCAGCTCCTTCTCTGCCTGATCGGGGAACCCAACTGGGGAAACAGCATCTGGGGGTCTGATACCCATTTGACTTGGAGATGAAATTGATGAATTGGCAAAACGCTTGCCCAGTGAAGCTTTCTTCAATCCAAAATTGCCAATCTAAAATCCAACAGGGTATGACTCTCATGCCAGAATCTAAAATTAACAAAGCCCTAAACTCGATCGATCGTTTTGCTTATGTATTCTGCCCTTTGCCTTCTGCCATAACAACAAAAAAGAGGGGGCAAACTGCTCCCTCCATCCTCTTAGAAACCCAAACGCATCTTCAAGATACGCCAATAAAGCGATTTGATTTAAGCGTACTTTCCTAGGGGACTTTCTTCCCTTTGCATTGGAGATAGCCCTATAGGAAGAAGCATTAATAGGCTAAACCCATACTGCGAGTCGTTTCTGCTCCCAAATAAACCCGAACGCTCAAGAAGTCAGTAGGGCAGGCAGTTTCGCAACGCTTGCAACCAATACAATCTTCTGTGCGGGGAGAGGAAGCAATTTGACCGGCTCTGCAACCATCCCAGGGAACCATCTCCAGGACATCAAGCGGGCAAGCCCGGACGCATTGGGTGCACCCAATGCAAGTATCGTAAATTTTAACTGAATGAGACATTGAATAAGTGCTCCAAACGAGTGCTCAACGGTCTGCAGCAGATGCGGTTAGCAAAGAGCGAGCTTGACCGCCCAGCCGCACTGATTCAGCGACCTACTTGCAGGATCGAGAATCAGTTTACCGTAGTGCATGAGGATCTTCTCACGAAAAATGATGGAACTTTAAAGAACGTAATAATTGGTGGCTGGAATGGATGGGGATGGGGTGTGACAAGGCTCCATGTTTCCATTTATTTTTATCCATTCAATGCCCTTAATGTGAGTGGCGCTCCAGAGCAAATTGGATGAGGCGATGAACCAGTTCGGGAAAAGGAATGCCACTGGCTGCCCAAAGCTGCGGATACATGCTTGTAGCTGTAAAGCCAGGCAAAGTATTGATTTCGTTAATAAAGACTTCCCCAGTTGCTTCGACATAAAAGAAATCCACTCGCGATAGACCCGCTGCATCAATTGCTTTGAAGGCTTCGATGGCCATTTCCTGAATGCGATGGGTTACGGTTGGGGGCAACTGGGCAGGAATAATTAATTCTGCTTGTCCTTCTGTGTATTTGGTTTCATAGTCATAGAACTCGCTCTGATAAGTAATTTCGCCGATGGTGGAGGCACGGGGCTGGCTGTTGCCCAAAACGGCACATTCAACTTCGCGGGCAGCGACTCCAGCTTCAACAATCAATCGTCGATCGTAGCTGGCAGCATTGTCCAGAGCGGCTTCTAACTGAGCGCGCGATCGCGCTTTGGCAATGCCGACGGAGGATCCCAAATTGGCAGGTTTGACGAAGCAGGGGTAACCTAACTCGGCTTCGATGCGATCGCAAAGTTTTGGAAACACGCAAGGATCTGACCAGATTTGCGAGCGATTGAGTGCCAGATACTTCACCTGGGGTAAACCTGCTTGCGTAAAGGCCATTTTCATGGAAATTTTATCCATACCCATTGCAGATCCCAGTACCCCAGATCCCACAAATGGCACCTGCATCAGCTGCAGCAATCCCTGTAATGTTCCATCTTCCCCATTGGGGCCGTGGAGAATGGGGAACCAAACGTCAACTTCAGCTACTGCGGGTGGAAACTGCCAGCGGTTGCGTGTGGGTTGAGGGACGCTCGTGTCAGAGCGAGTCGCATCCAGCTGCAGAGGAACGCCGGAATCGAGAACGCCTTGGGCAATCTCGCCAGCACACCATACACCGTCCTTCGGAATATAAACTGGCAACAATTCATACCGATCGACATTTTGCCCTGAACTCAGAGCTGCTGCGATCGCGCACGCCGAGCTAATCGAGACCTCATGCTCGCCCGAACACCCCCCAAACAAAAGCCCTATTCGCTGTTGTGTCATTGCCCCCACCTCGTAACATTACTTTACTTGGAGACAGCCTATCACACCTCTTTTTGATTGATGGTTGATGGTTGATGGTTGATGGTTGATGGTTCATTGCTAATTGCTAAGCGGCTGTCCAAAAATAGAGGCGCACTTTCCAATCAGCAAAATAATTTTCTAACCACAAAAACACAAAGTTCGCGAAGTATGCCTTGTGTCCTGTGTGTCTTTATGGTGAACTTTGTCTTGCTCAATTGTCAGAATGGTTCTGTCAGACTGAAAGTGTGAAGTTATTTCTACACAGTTGCTAATTGTCAGCTACTAATTGTCAACTGCTAACTACCAATTGCTAACTGCCAATTGCTAACTGCCAATTGCTAACCACCAATTGCTAACCACCAATTGCTAATCGCTAATTGCTAATTCCCGTCCAAAAAATTCAACCATGTCCCGATATAAGGCATCTCCTCCTTGCATTAACACTGCATGGTGATTGCCGTCGGGTACAACGCGCCAAACTTTTTGAGGATGATTTAACGCGGCATACACCTGTTGTCCGTGTTCGATATTAATAAATCCATCCTCTGAACCATGAACAACCATGACTGGAATGGAAATTTGGCGGGCTGTGTCCATCGGAGAAATGTCGTTGAGACGAAACCCGGCACGTTGAGCAGTGACCTGAGAGATCAAAGGAACCAGGAGAACAGAAACTCTACCGAGACGACGATGGCCAATCTCGCGCACTAATCTGTCCAGGTTGGCAAAGGGACTGACGACGACTGCAGCATCAATCTGGGATGTCTGGGGAATGAATTGCAGACCCACTGCTGCCCCGAAGGAAATACCAAATAGGCCGAAGGGAGCCAGACTATCGTGACCAAACTGCTCGATCGCCCGATCCAGGACGGCTGAGGCATCGGCTACCTCGCGAAAGCCGTAGGTGCTGAAGCGCCCGCCGCTTTCTCCATGGGCGCGGCTGTCGTAGCTGATACAGGTAAAGCCAGCAGCGACAAATCGTTCTGCGATCGCAAAATTATGCTCTTTAATCCCAGAAATCCCATGCAGCATCAAGATCGTTCCCCGATGTTCCCCCGGCTGCGGCAGTCTCATCTGCGGCGACTGTTGCAACAGTCGTCGGAAGCGGCGCACATTGTCCGTCGTTCCAGGCGTCGGCGTCGGCGCGATCGCATACGCCTGCAGCACCACCCCATCGTCAGCTGTCACTGCAAACGGAGTCAGCTCAAAGCCAAACCGCTCAGGATGTTGGATGACCTCAATGTGTTCAGTGCCAATGCGAGCCCGTCCAGGCTGTAGCACTTGATTCGAGAAACGATAGGTAACCAGCCCACTGCCGCTGCCAACCAATCCCACCACAAACAGACCGCAGCGCAGCAGCCATTTCTGCATGACACTCACACGACGGATCCCTTAAACCATGACAGACAATTCAATGCTTGATACAAGAGTTTCGGGCTGACCAGCATTCTAACAGATTAAGTTATTCTGAAAAGAGATTTTCCGTTGCCAGAGCAAGCAGACTAATGACTTTAGCAGAAGCATTATAGCGGTTTGCAATGAAATTCAGTACCCGGTTTCGGTAGGGGCTTGGCACTGCCAAGCCCACCCAAGTTTTCTGTACTTAACCAGACTGCAAACTGCTATATCTAGCGTTCGTTATATCACCAATCTGGACAGAAATGCCGCCGATCGCGTCCTTGGAAGAATTGGAGCAATGCTCAGCGTTTATGGAGAGAGTGCGTCGCGATCGCGACGGCCAAGATTCGTGTTGACGGATTGTTCCGCGACGCCCCAGAGCAAATTTCCCCTGCTGGATTGAACCTATGGGGCTGATACAGCTGATTGGTTGCAATAGAATGGGACTATGAAAAGACTTTAGCCTTTATACAAATAGACTCTGCAGCACTAAAGTGCCCACTACGAATTGGCATAATTTTAGGCGTGTGACACCGCTACTATATTGATAGTGCTTGCGATCGCGATCGACGGTGCAGCGATCGCATCGGGAACCGGGGAAGCAGATTCTCGAGCTAAAACCGTCCGCACAGAACGTATAATTGTATTAGTCAATTCCCTGCATGTCCTATGGTTCAAGCTTCTGCTCGTTCAACCGCTGCTCGATCCGCCGATCTGTCAGAATGCGGCTGGCGCTTTGAGACCGTCGTTCAGCCCGATGGTACCCGCGAACAGGTTCAGGTGCCCCTGACACCGGAGGAATTTCTCCATCCCCAGGAGGACTATTATTTGCCAAACAGTACGTTTCACGATCGCATCTCAGGTGATGCCAAGGATATGCTGGAGCGCCGCTACGAACAGCGTGCAGATGTGGGGGTCTTCAGAGATTTGCTGATGCTTTGGGATGATAAAACCCTGAAGGATTGTTGCCCGGATGTGGCCGTGGTGGTGGGTTTGCGCGACAAGGGGCGCAATCGCCCGCGTTTTATCGTTGCCAACGAAGGGGTGCGCCCTGGGTTTGTTATGGAGGTGGTTTCGCCTCGCTACCGACAGCAGGATCGGGAAACGAAAGTGGTTTATTATGCTCAAGCCCAGGTTCAGGAATATGCCATTGTGGATCGGCGCACCTATCGCGGCCAGCAGCTAGAAGAAGTGGTGGGCTATCGTTTGCAAGCGGGACATTATCAACCCATTACCCCCGATGATGAAGGACGAGTTTACTTTGAAACCATCAGTGTGTGGATGAGTTTGCAAGACGGGCAGCTAGTGATGGAGGATGCTGAAACGGGAGCGCGGTTAAAAACCTCGCGGGAGCTGGCGGCTGAGCTAGAACAAGCTGACCAGCGAGCAGCACAGGCTGAGCAGCGAGCGGCAGAATTGGCAGCACAGTTGGCCCAGTACCAGCAGCAGTTTGGCAATCTGGGGAGCGAGTCACCAGAGATGCGCAAAGAATAGGGCGCTGCAAGTCTGGAAACGAGCGGGAGCGTTACGTAGAATCGATCGGCTCGCGGCTGCCCTGGAAGCGCAAGTCCAATGTACAGTAGAAACAATCAGGAAGCTTGCCTGTTCTGGCGATAATGCTTGGGGTGACTTTTTGAATCTATTGTTTTTCATCCGTTCATCTTCCTTTATCCAAATCCTATGACCTCTCCCATTTCCCATGTGTGCCCGGTTGCCTGGGACAACGAACAGGTATTGTTGATTGACCAAACTCGCCTCCCAAATGAGTATGCAGTGGTTGAAATTAAACGCTGTGAAGATATGGCTGAGGCGATTCGAACGATGATTGTTCGCGGTGCGCCTGCAATTGGGATTGCTGCTGCTTATGGTATTTATCTGGGAGCGAGGGAGATCCAGAGCGATGACCGGGACGTCTTTCTGCAGAAGTTGGATGCGATCGCACAACAACTACGTGCAACCCGCCCCACGGCAGTGAACCTGTTTTGGGCTATCGAGAGAATGTTGAAAACCGCACGTCAAACTGTCGGCAATGTTGAACACCTCAAAAAAGTTTTGCTGAAAACGGCGCAGGCGATTAATGCAGAAGATTTACAAACCTGCCGCGAGATCGGCGACTGCGGTCTCCAGGTTTTACCTAGCGAACCGCAAAAACTGACCTTGCTGACCCATTGCAACGCTGGCGCTCTAGCCACAGCAGGCTATGGCACGGCATTAGGAGTCGTGCGTTCGGCCTGGCGCGAAGATCGTCTGGCTCGCCTTTATGCAGATGAAACGCGGCCCCGCTTGCAAGGGGCTAAGCTCACGACCTGGGAATGCATCCAGGATGACATCCCAGTGACCTTGATTGCCGATGGAATGGCAGCACACTGCATGAAACAGGGACTGATCGATGCGGTGGTTGTGGGAGCCGATCGCATTGCCGCCAATGGGGACACTGCCAATAAAATTGGCACTTACAGTCTGGCGCTGGTGGCCAGGGATCATGATGTGCCCTTTTTTGTTGCTGCGCCTCTCTCTACGGTGGATTTTACTTTACCTGACGGCAATCAAATTCCCATTGAAGAACGCCATCCTTCTGAAATCTACCAGATTGGGGAGAAAATGATTTGTCCGCCGGGAGTGGAGTTCTATAATCCTGCTTTTGATGTGACTCCAGCGGAGTTGATTGCGGCGATTATTACGGAGCGGGGCGCGATCGCCCCCAACGAACTGCAACAATTCCAGGCAAAACAGGTGGGTTGAATGCAAAGCTCTCAATTCAGAATGCAAGATTCTGGAACCATTATTGTCAACCACAATCGACCATTCGGGATCGTAGCGCTTAGGGTGAAGAGAGGACTGTAATGCTTACCCCAAAGACGTTGCAACCCTAAAGTGCCAACCCCGAACTTTGCCCAGCGATTTCGCCTGACTGCAGTTACTAGTTTTCATTGCTACCGATAGTGCCTCGAAAAGACTCCGTTCGTATCAGAGCTGGGATCAAAAGTGCAAAATGAAATTAAGTGGAATCACGCTTTCTTGAATGAAAAATCCTATAATGAGGAAAGTAGAATCAGTAATGTCCGATGAACGAGCCTCTGCAACTCCTCCCTTGCGCGATCGCAGAACTGTATGCACAGGTCAGCCACTCTGGTAAAATTACCCTTGCTGATCGTTACGGTTTGATGGCTGCAGTCTTAGATGAAGAGTTGGCGGCAGAAGAAAGAGACTCCATTGACCGGGTAATTCGGGGTACCTGCCGGGGACGTCTGAAAATTGTAGATGACCTTTCCGCTCCATTCCATGATGGATAATGGCTCATGGTTGATGGTTCATTGTTGGGAACAATGAACCATCAACCATGAACAATGAACTTCCATGCTACGACTTTACGATTTTCTGCCTTCTGGAAACTGTTACAAAGTGCGTCTTTTGTTGACGCAATTGGGTATTCCATTCGAGCGCATTGCCATTGATATTGTGCAAGGTGAAAGTCGGACAAAGGAATTCTTGGCTCGCAATCCCAATGGTCGAGTGCCTGTGTTGGAAACAGAAACAGGACAATTCCTGGCTGAATCTAATGCCATTCTGTATTACTTGAGCGCAGGGACTGCGTTTTTGCCTGCGGATGCTTGGGAACGAGCCAGGGTCATGCAGTGGTTATTTTTTGAACAATATAGCCACGAACCCTATATTGCAACATCGCGGTACTGGATCTCCATTTTGGGTCAAGGAGATCGGCATCGAGATGCGATCGCAAAAAAACGCGATCCTGGCAACGCAGCCCTGGCGGTGATGGAACAACACCTTAACCAGAACAGTTTCTTTGTGAGTAACCGTTACACCATTGCCGACATTGCTTTATTTGCCTATACCCATGTTGCCCATGAAGGCGCATTCGATCTGACTCCATTCCCTGCTATTCAAGTTTGGCTAGATCGTGTCAAAGCACAGCCCCGTCACATCAGTATTATGCAAGATCGTTCCTGAAGCGAGAACACTGCGAGGATAGGTCAGATTAGCTGCGGATGGCGGAACAGCTCTCTCAGATGGGCAGCACACCACCGAAACGATCGGGTGGGTCGCTTTCTCGCTCTGATATAGGTTGCATCCGACTCGGACAGGTCGATCGATCGAAGAATAATGGGCCTTCTGGCAAGCACTTGCTTGATTGGGAGGCCCATTGCCAATCGGTTTCCCAAGGTTCAGGTCGAAAATTGCCCATGGGGAACCGAACACGATCGCACAGGAATACAATGGCTCAGAGGGTGCGATCGCAAAGCTTAAAATACAGAAGTCAAAAAAGTGCGAGACAATAACCTCGAAAGCCAACCCCCACGAGATGGTGAAAAAGCTTGCCATCTGGGAACAGTAGGAATATCTGGCTTGGGGATTGAGAGGCAATACAACCCGGTATGAGTAGCGATCCAACAGACATTCTGAGCAGCAACATCCTGGTGGTTGATGATACCGAGGTTAATCTGCTGGCATTCTTCGATCTCTTAAGCGATGAAGGGCATAAAGTGAGCAGCGCCACAAGCGGACGGGCTGCATTGCAAGCCGTGAAGAAAGATCCGCCCGATCTGATTTTGCTTGACATTAATATGCCTGACATGGATGGCTATCAGGTCTGCCAAACGCTGAAAGCTGACCCCAGCACGAAAGAAATCCCCGTGATTTTTATCAGTGCCCTGGATGAAGTTATTGATAAAGTCAAAGCCTTTGCTGCTGGTGGGGTAGACTACATTACCCGTCCCTTTAATCTAGAAGAGGTTCTCGTCCGGATCGAGAACCAATTGCAGCTGCGCCATGCCCAAAACCTGTTGCGAGAGAGAAATGCTTTACTCGAGCAAGAAATGTGTACTCGAAAACAGGCCGAGGCATTGTTTTTGCAATATTCCGACATGCTTGAAGAATTCAGTACTAATCTCAAACACCTGCATTGCCTCAATACCTCCCATTACGATACTTTGGAAGCGTTCTTTAGCGATGCTCTAAAAATAGGCTGCCAAATTCTTGGTTTACCGACAGGCATCATCAGTCAGGTTGAAAACAGAACCTATACCATTCAGGCTGTACGCTCCGATCTGGACTTTTTAGCGCCCAATCTCACCTTTAATCTGGCAGATACTTTTTGCTCCATCACTATCCAGGCCAGGGAGACAGTCGCTGAAACCCATGCAGGTAAGGCAATTGCTCTCCTGAAACAATCAACAAAAACAGAGTTGGCATTAGAAACTTATCTAGGGACCCCCATCTTTGTGAATGGTGAGATTTATGGTACCCTTTGCTTCTTTTCAACTCAGGTCAGGAGTCAATCATTTGGCACTCAAGACCGCGATATTATTGAGTTGATGGCGCAGAGCCTGGGCCGATCCATTGCCGTACGCGAAACCGAACAGCAGCACCAGCAGGTTGAAACAGCTCTACGATCTAGAGAAATCCGGTTGCGTCACCGCAACACGGTTCTGGCAAAATTGGCCCGCAACAAAGCCTTATATCGGGGAAATCTGTCTGCAGCTCTGCGAGAGATTGCAGAAGCTGCTGCCCGCACCCTGGAGATCGAACAAGCCAGCATCTGGCGCTATAACGAAACGGCTTCAATCCTTTGCTGTATTGAACTGTTTTCGAGGGAAGCTAGCCAGCATTCACAAGGGGTTGAACTCGCTGCAACCGATTATCCCACCTATTTCAAAACACTGTCAGAGGATTGGACGATTGCTGCGCATGATGCTTATCAGGATCCGCGTACGCGAGAATTGGCAGAGACGTATTTGATGCCGCGGGGGATTGTCTCGATTCTGGCAACACCCATTCGCCTGAGCGGTCAGACAGCTGGCGTTCTCTGTCTCGAACAAGTTGGGTTTTCCCATAAGTGGTCGCTCGAAGAGCAAAATTTTGCGAATTCGATTGCCGATCTGGTCTCGCTGGCTCTGGAAGCTCAGGAGCGCCAGCGCACAGAGGAGGCCCTGCGCTTATCTGAGGAAAAATTTGCCAGCGCGTTTCATGCCAGTCCTGACCCCATGGCGATTGCGAGTCTGAAGGAGGGGCGTTACCTTGAGGTGAATGATAGCTTTTTGAGCGTGTTTGGCTTTGCTCGAGAAGAGATTATTGGTCATACTCCCGATGAGTTGAATAGTTGGGTTAATCTCAGGGAACGGCGTAAAATCGCCCGATTGATGCAGTCAAAGGGCACAGTGCGAAAAGAGGAGGTGCGGTTCCGTACGGCAGATGGATCTGTGAAAACGATACTGTTTTCTGCGGAGCAGATCCAGATGGGCGATCGCGCTTGCCTGCTGGCAGTGGCCAACGATGTGACTCACATCAAGCAAATCGAAGCTGCGCTGGAGGAGGCACAAGCTAAGTCGAGGTGGGCTTTGGAGCGAGTGCAGTTGAATCCGCTTGTGGATGCGATCGCAAATCAGCCAGAAAAAAACACCAGTATCCTGGCAGAGCGCTGCGAAGAAGTGAGCATCTTATTTGCAGATATTGTTGATTTTACTACTCTGACCACTCAAATCCCTCCCCCCAATCTGATCGCTTTATTGAACCAGATTTTCAGCCGTTTCGATCAGCTGGCCCAAAAACATGGTGTGGAAAAAATCAAAACCGTTGGAGATATTTATATGGCAGGAGCAGGTTTACCCTTTACAGAGCCAGATCGAACAGGATCTATTGCTGATGTAGCCCTGGCCATGCAGCAGGCTGTGTCTCAATTTCAGCGCCAGGATGGTCAGCCTTTGCAATTGCGGATTGGGATTGATATCGGGCCTGCAATTGCAGGCATCGTCCACACCCCAGAAAACCCCCATTCGAATTATATTTACGATCTATGGGGGGATACGGTTAAAATTGCTCGCTGGCTGGAATCCCAGGCATCACCAGGACGTATCCATGTTTCTGCCGCGACTTACAAGCGACTCAAAAAACGCTATGTTTTTGAAAAACGGGGAAAAAATGGCAATCGATCGGGAGGCGCGATCGCAACCAGCCCCAATACCCAAACCACAACCTACTGGCTCATTGGTACAAAATAGAAACATCCAGACAGGCCATGGCTCAAACCCGTTTCTCTCAATCACCCACTCAAACCAACAAACACAAACTGCCACTCCGTCTAGTTTTGGTTGTTCCCTTTGTTCTGCAAATCTTTGCTGCCGTAGGACTAACTGGCTATCTCTCCCTGCGCAACGGCCAGCGAGCCGTCAACGACCTTGCCACCCAACTGCGTCACGAAATAGCAGCACGCATTGAGCAAAAACTCCAGACCTACTTAGAGACTCCCCACACCATCAACCAACTCAACGCCGACGCCTTCGAAATTGGCCTGCTTAACACAAAAGAGCCACTCGTCCTGGAACGTCACTTCTGGGAACAGATCCAGGTCTTTGACTCCGTCAGCTACATCTACATGGGCAGTCCCAAGGGAGGCATCATCTCCCCCGGACGTAGAATCGACGGCACCCTGGCCATCGAAGTTACCGAGGACTTCGTTGCAGGTGATTACAACATCTATTCCACAGACGGTCTTGGCAACCGGGACCAGTTATTGAGCACCACACCAAACTACGACTCCCGCAAGCGCTCCTGGTATGCTGACGCAGTCGACGCCGCAGAACCGCAATGGGGAGATCCCTACGTCTATTTCGCTGAGCAAGTTCTGGCTATGCCTGCGACCTATCCCCTCTACGAGCAAGATGGTACCTTGCGAGGCGTCTTAGCCACCGACCTCGTACTCTCGCATATTGGTGAATTCCTGCAAGATTTGAACATTGGTCAATCAGGACAAACATTCATCATCGAACGATCGGGCTTACTGATTGCATCCTCCACCGATCCCACACTCTTTCATTCATCTGCTGATGGCCAGGTACTCCAACGCTTAAACGCTGATGAGAGCAATGTACCCTTAATCCAAGCCAGCGCCCAATACCTCACCGATCGCTTCGGCGATCTGGCCAACATTCGTCAGCAAACGCAGCTCGAATTCAACCTGACGGGTCAAAGGCAATTCTTGCAAGTGACCCCGCTTTTTGACCCGCGCGGTATTGACTGGTTGATTGTCGTCGTTGTTCCAGAAGCGGATTTCATGGCCCAAATCAATGCCAATAAGCGATCCACCATCCTGCTCTGTCTTGGAGCACTAGGGCTGGCTGCAATTTTGGGCATCTTTACCTCCCGCTGGATAACATACCCTATTCTCCAACTCAGCAATGCCAGCCAAGCCATTGCTAGCGGCGAACTTAACCAGACCGTACAGGCAGGTAGCATCAACGAGATCGGCGTTCTGGCTCAGTCCTTTAATCAAATGGCACACCAATTGCAAGACTCTTTTGCTGCCCTGGAAAAGACAAACGAGGAGCTAGAACAACGTGTCGAAGAACGTACTGCTGAGCTAAAAGAAGCCAAGATTGCTGCAGATGCTGCTAGTCAGGCTAAAAGCGAATTCCTGGCCAATATGAGTCACGAACTCCGCACTCCCCTCAACGGGGTTTTAGGCTACGCCCAAATTCTTCAACGGGACAAAACAACTACAGCCAAACAGAAAAACGGTATCGACGTTATTTATCAGTGTGGCTCCCATCTACTCACACTCATCAACGATGTCTTAGACCTGGCCAAAATTGAAGCGCGCAAACTTGAACTCTACCCCACCCCGCTTCATTTCCCTAGCTTCCTGATGGGGGTTGCAGAAATCTGTCGCATCAAAGCTGAACAAAAAAGAATTGCCTTTGATTACAAGGTTCTCAATCAAATTCCAACTGCTGTTCTGGTTGATGAAAAACGACTGCGTCAGGTTTTATTGAACCTGCTGGGTAACGCTGTCAAATTTACTGATTCGGGTGGTGTTGTCTTCAAGGTTGGGACGATTGTTGATGGTTCATCGGGAACCAACATTGCTCATCGTTCTGATAGCTCCTTGACCCATATCCAGATCGTATCAACAACCAACGATGAATCGCTCAGCATTAACGGCGAACAATCAACAATCAACAATGAACCCTTAATCCCCAACAACGAACAATCAACAATCAACAATCAACAATCAACAATCAACAATCAACAATCAACAACGAACAATCAACAATCAACAATTAACAATCAACAATTAACCCTCAGCAAAATCCGCTTCCAAATTGAAGATACTGGTGTGGGGATGCCCTCGGAGCAGCTCAATAAGATATTTTTACCGTTTGAACAAATTGGAGAGAATGCCCGCAGAGCAGAAGGCACGGGGTTAGGTTTAGCCATTAGTCGACAAATTGTCCAGATGATGGGTGGCGAGTTGAACGTTGAAAGTAGTCCCGGCCAGGGCAGCACATTTTGGTTTGATATTGACTTATCTGAATCTTCGGAATGGTCTCAGTCGGAAGGGGTGAAATCTGCACAAAACATTGTCGGTTATGAGGGTGAAAGACGAAAGATCCTGGTCGTTGATGACCGCTGGGAAAACCGCTCTGTCATTATGAATCTTTTGGAACCCCTGGGCTTCGATTTGGTAGAAGCCGAGAATGGTCAGATCGGCCTGGAAAAAACTTTCGAGTTCCAGCCTGATTTGATTGTGGCGGATCTGGTGATGCCGGTGATGGATGGCTTTGAAATGATGCGGCAAATCCGCAATTCTCCCACGATTCAAGACACCATTATCCTTGCTTCTTCTGCCAGTGTCTTTAATTTCGATCGACAACATAGCCGCGAGGCAGGGGGAAATGATTTCCTGCCTAAACCGGTGCGCTCGGAAGAATTACTGGAAAAACTCCAAGAAAATTTATCGTTACACTGGATTTATGAATTCCGGGACGATCCGCGAGTGAATACATCGATGGGTGCATCAGCTCTGTCCGATCCTGACGAAGCTGATGAAATGATAATTCCGTCTGCTGAGGAGCTTTCTAGTCTGTATGATGCTGCTCAGATCGGTCATATTGAGCGGATCAAACAGGATGCAACTCGACTCAAGCAATTCGACAAGAAATACACAGTTTTTGCCCTCAGGGTGTTGGAGTTGGCGGAAGAATTCGAATATGAAGCAGTTGTTGAACTCATCCAACCCTATATGTCAGATTAGATAGGGCGGATCGCAGCGTGATCGCGGCAAAATTATCAGATCCTCAATGTCTCAGAATTGCTGAGAATACAGACCACTCAAACAAACGATTACCTGCCGTAAAACCACGTACTGTGTTTTTCTGAGTCAAGGACGCTATATATATTCTCCCGTTCTTCTCTCATTCAAGAGGTGCCACGATCCTGTGGCGAATAAAGTTGCACTTGAATTTAAATCGGAATTTTAGTGCCAGGAGAAGCAACGATTGGAAACGCGATCGCAGTTTAGGGCAAAGAGTGCAGATCGACCAAAAACGCAGATAACCGACTAAAAACATGCGTCAGCAAGAATCAATATTAGTTGTAGATGATAATTCAGAAAACCTCAAAGTCATCTCTGATTTTCTCATCGACTCCGGGTTTGAAGTTCTGGTGGCCAAAGATGGCGAAAAAGCGATTAAGCAACTGCAAAGAGCGACCCCAGACCTCATTCTTTTGGATATTCTGATGCCTGGAATCGATGGCTTTGAAACCTGCCAACGGTTGAAAGCCGCAGAATCAACCAGGGATATTCCTGTGATTTTTATGACGGCCCTTACAGACACAGCAGATAAAGTCAAGGGCCTGACTGTAGGAGGGGTAGACTATATTACCAAACCCATCCAGCGTGAAGAGGCGTTAGCCCGCATCAAGGTTCATTTGCACTTGCGTGCTCTCACCCGCGAACTCCAGCAAGCGAAACAAGCCGCCGAAGCTGCAAATCAGGCCAAAAGCGAATTTCTAGCGAATATGAGCCACGAGCTTCGTACCCCGCTGAATGGCATCCTGGGCTATGCCCAAATTCTGCAACGCGATCGCACCGCCACACCCAAACAGAAAGATGGCCTGGGTATTATTCAGCAATGTGGGTCTCATTTGCTAACCCTGATTAACGATATTCTCGATCTGTCTAAAATTGAAGCCCAGAAACTAGACCTGTATCCTGCTGATTTCAACTTTTCCCTTTTCCTGAATGGGGTGAGTGAAATTTGCCGAATCAAAGCCGAACAGAAAGAAATTAACTTTATCGTCCAGCTTCTCAATCCGCTTCCTACCGCCATTCATGCTGATGAAAAACGTCTGCGCCAGGTCTTAATCAACCTTTTAGGCAATGCCATCAAATTTACAGATTCTGGAACAGTCACATTCAAGGTTGAGGTCATTGCTCATGGTTCATTGTTCATTGCTGATAGCAAAGATACACTCCCGATCGACAGCCGGGATCAACAATCAACAATCAACAATCAACAATCAACAACCAACAAAATACGGTTTCAAATTGAAGATACGGGCATCGGAATGACCCCAGCACAACTCGAGAAGATATTTTTTCCGTTTGAACAAGTCGGCGATCGCAAACACCAATCAGAAGGAACAGGTTTAGGGTTGGCAATCAGCCAGCAAATCATTCAAATGATGGGTAGCAAGATTGAAGTTGAGAGTACTTCTGGGCAAGGCAGTACATTCTGGTTCGATCTCAATCTTCCCGAAGCAGTCGAATCAATTGCCCCAAAGCTGACCCAACCCGAGCCAACGATTGTTGGATATAAAGGACAACAGCAAACCATTTTAGTGGTTGACGATCGCTGGGAAAACCGCTCTGTTATTGTCAACTTACTCGAACCCCTCGGATTCAAACTAATTGAGGGAGACAGCGGTTTGGAAGGCTTAGAACAAGCCCCTAAAGTCCAACCCAACTTGATTATTACTGACCTGGTTATGCCTGGAATGGATGGGCTTGAAATGGTGAAGCAACTGAGAGAAATAGAAGTATTATCTGAAACTCCAATCATCGCTTCTTCTGCCAGTGTTTTTAACTTCGATCGGCAAAAGAGTCAGGAAGCAGGGTGTAATGCTTTCATCCCAAAACCAATTCAATCCCAGGAACTACTAGAAACATTGCAACATTATCTGAATCTGCAATGGATTTATGACGCTGAAGAAGAAGACCGAAAAATAGCATCTCTCGATCCAAATCTGGGCACAATTATGCCTCCTATTCAAGAACTTCTGTCTTTGTATGAAGCGGCTCAAATTGGTAACATTGAACGCATAAAGCAGGAAGCCAATCGTCTGAAAACATTGAACTTCGAATACGAAGCATTTGCCACTAAGGTCCTTAAACTGGCTGCAGATTTTGAAGATGAAGAAGTTCTAAACTTAATTGAAACGTATATTCTGGAGCATCAATAGTCAACCTCGAATTAACCCCGTCTCGTTCGAAATATGTCGTTTTTCCCGGAGGCACAACTTGCTGTCCATTTTAGGACAGGGTTTAAAACGCAAAATCAATAGCTCGCCAAATGCCAGCTAAAGCGGTTACCCAACATGAAGACTGACAAAATTGCCCAGATCTTGATTGTGGACGATCAGCCCGCAAATCTTAAAGTCCTTTCCGATCTGTTGATCGAATCTGGCTTCGAAGTTTTAGTGGCGAAGGATGGCGAAAAAGCATTGAAAAAACTGCAAAAAGCCTCGCCAGATCTCATCCTGCTTGATATTATGTTGCCCGGCATTGATGGTTTTGAGACCTGCAAACGCCTGAAAGCGTCCAGCGCCACGGCAGATATTCCTGTCATTTTTATGTCCGCACTTTCCGATGTTGTGGACAAAGTCACAGGCTTAACCATTGGCGGCGTAGACTACATCACAAAACCTTTTCAGCAAGAAGAGGTTTTAGCTCGCATCAATATCCATTTGAACTTGCAGTACTGTTCCCGAAAACTCCAGGAGCAAAATGCGCTGCTAGAACGGGAGATGAGCGAACGGCAAGCAGCCCTCCACCAACGCGAGCAGGCCGAAGCTGCCTTGCGTCAGGCAGAGGAGAAATATCGCAGCATTTTTGAAAATGCAGTTGAAGGGATTTTTCAGACCACAGCTGAAGGATGCTTCATCAGTGCAAACCCAGCACTAGCCAGGATTCTGGGGTATGAATCGCCTGAGGAGTTGATCGCTCAAGGGAGCGCTCTTGCCCAACACCTTTACGTCGATCCCGAACGTCGAACAGAGTTTTTACGCTTACTCCACACCTCAGTCAAGGTAGAAGGATTTGAGTCCCAGGTTTATTGCAAAGATGGCAGCACCATTTGGATTTCAGAGAGCGCTCATATTGTCAGGGGTGAAGCGGGGGATTTTCTCTATTATCAGGGTACGGTGCAAGATATTACTGAACGCAAACACGCCCAGGCTGCCTTACGAGAACGGGAAAATCGCTTGCGAGCCATTATTGATGCCGAACCTGAGTGTGTGAAAATCGTTGCACCAGATGGTATCTTGCTCGAGATCAATCCGTCCGGGCTGGAAATGCTTGAAATAGACGATAAGGATTCGATTATCGGCCAGTCTATTTATCCTTTGATTGCCCCCAGGCATCGTCAGGCATTCCAACAGTTCAATGAGAGAATTTGTCAGGGCAACAAAGGCAGCCTTGAGTTTGAGACGCTCGCACTTAACGGCAATCGCCGCTGGATGGAGACTCATGCAGTGCCCCTGTTGAACGAAGCAGATGGTCAATTAGTCCATCTAGCAATCTCGCGCGATGTTACCGAGCGCAAAAGAGCGGAGGCAGAATTGAGGCGGAAAAATGCTGAGATGACTGCCATTTTTAATGCTTTCCCTGATTTGTTCTTTCGCATAGACGACCAGGGAATTGTGCTGGATTACCAAGCAGGAAATATTGCCGATTTGTATGGGCCTCAAGCCACATTTTTGGGGCAATCGATTCAAGGAATTTTTCCTCAGTCAATTGGCAACCTGATTTATCGGGCGGTTGAGAAGGCATTGAAAACTCAATTACTGGTTAGTCTTGAGTATTCTTTGCCCACACCTGATGGGGAAGAATACTACGAAGCTCGGATTGTCCCTTATCAAAACGATCAGGTGATTACTATTGTTCGTAATATTACCGATCGCAAACAGGCAGAGCAGGCGCTGCGGGAAAGTGCAGACCGATCGGGAGCGATTGCCAGAGCGATTGACCGTATTCGCAAAACGCTGGATCTGGACACCATTTTCAAGGCAACAACGCAAGAGCTGCGGCAGACGCTCAATTGCGATCGCGTTGTCATTTATCGCTTCAACCCCAACTGGAGTGGGGAATTTGTCGCCGAATCCGTCGCACCAAACTGGATAGCCCTTTTACCTGAACAAAATAAAGATAGGGTGCTGACCGAAACAGCGCTCGAAGATCCAGGGTGTGCAGTTAAAGCATTTGAGGAAACAGAGATTTCTGTTGAGGATACCTATTTGCAAGAAACACGGGGAGGCCGTTATTGCCAGGGTGTCAGCTACCTGTGCGTCGAAGATATTTACAAAATGGGCTTTTCTGATTGTTACGTCAAACTTTTGGAACACTTTCAAGCCAGAGCCTACCTTACACTTCCCCTCTTTCATGGCAGCATGTTGTGGGGACTGCTTGCCATTTACCAGAATTCAGGCCCTCGCCAATGGCAAGACGCAGAGATTAACATTGCCATATTGCTCAGCAACCAGCTGAGCGTTGCTCTGCAGCAAACCGAACTGCTAGCACAAACCCAGGAACAGGCCAAAGCTCTCCAGGAAGCAAAAGAAACCGCCGATCGAGCCAACCAGGCCAAAAGCGAGTTCCTGGCGAAGATGAGCCACGAACTAAGGACCCCGCTCAATGCCATCCTGGGATTTACTGAGATGATGAGCAACGATCCTTTATTAAGAGCTGAACAACGAGAAAGTCTGGGTATTATCAGTCGCAGCGGCGAGCATTTGTTGACCCTGATCAATGATGTGCTGGAAATGTCGAAGATTGAGGCAGGTCGAGTAATCCTGAACGAGACCTGCTTCGACTTGCATCGTTTGCTAGACAGTCTTGAAGAAATGCTGCAACTCAATGCTAAGTCTAAAGGATTGCAGCTTCTTTTCCAGCGGCAATCCACTGTTCCTAAAAGTGTGCGCACTGACGAAAGCAAACTCCGTCAAGTCTTGATTAATTTACTCGGTAACGCGATCAAATTTACCCAACACGGGAGCGTCACTTTGCGCGTCAACCCAATTCATCCTGCATTGAGCGTTCACAACCATCAAACACCCCTTCACAACGAACCATCAACTATCAACAACGAACCATCAACAACGAACCATCAACCATCAACTATCAACAACGAACTATCAACAACGAACCATCAACCATCAACTATCAACAACGAACTATCAACAACGAACCATCAACCATCAACTATCAATCTGTTATTTGAAATTGAAGATACTGGGCCTGGAATTGCCCCAGAAGAGATAGGTAGTCTGTTCGATCCTTTTGTTCAAACTAAAAGCGGCCAGCAGGTGCAGGAAGGCACAGGATTAGGATTACCCATCAGCCGCCAATTTGTGCAACTGATGGGTGGAAATATCTCCGTCAGCAGCACTTTGAATCAAGGGACAATCTTCAGCTTCAATATCAGACTTCATGTAACTTCAGGCGCGGATGCGTCTCCATCTTCACCCAGTCGCAAAGCGATCGGGCTGGCCCCCGACCAACCTGCTTATCGTATCCTGGTCGCAGAAGACAATAAAATCAGCCGTCTGTTATTAGTAAAATTGCTGAAAGCAGTTGGGTTTCAGGTGCGCGAAGCGATTAACGGCGAGGAAGCGGTCTTGTTATGGGAAAGTTGGCATCCTCACCTGATCTGGATGGATATGCAGATGCCCATTTTAGATGGATATGAGGCTACTCAGCAGATTAAAGCAAGACAATTGAAAACTCTGGGAGAGGCTCGCTCAACAAAGATAGTGGCGCTGACAGCCAGTGCTTTTGAGGAAGAACGTGCAACAATGTTATCCGTAGGATGTGACGATTTTGTCAGCAAGCCCTTTCAGAAAGACATCATCCTTGCGAAAATGGAGCAATGTTTGGGGGTACGCTACCTTTATGAAGAGTCAGTTGGGACCCTTTAAATGGAAATTCTCACGATTATTCTCTCTGGGCTGTTGAGTCTTATTGCTCCAGTTGGGTTTGTGGGCGACCAGATTGCAGCGAAGGCGATTCGAGAGCGCTTTGAACGGGTGGAACAGCTCCAGGTTCGGGTTGATAATGCTCCCAGTTACCAGATTCTGCAGGGAAAAGTGGAACAGATCCGCATTGCTGGGCGGGGAATCTGGATATCAGAAAATGTCAGGATTGCGGCGGTTGAGGTGGAGACGGATTTTGTTGATGTGAATCTGAGAAAACGTCAGCAGGGATTACCCCAACTGGAGCAACCCTTTCAGGCTGGGGTTCGGGTTGAGATAACTGCTGGGGATATCAATCGGTTGTTGCGATCGCAATTTGCGCGCGCGCAATTGCAGGATTTAAGCGCCGATCTGCTCTCCGAAGTCGAAATAGAGGAAGCCCGACGCTACGAGTTCCTGGATCCGCGTGTAGAATTCCTGGACAACCAGCGCTTGCGTTTTCAGCTGGATATCCAGGAAGTAGAAAATGAGTCTCCTGACGCGGCTAAGTACAATCGACTCTCAATTTTAGGCGAGTCGGGGTTAATTGTTCTCTCTGGACGAAGAATTCGCTTGCTTGACCCTTCAGTTCAGGTTGTGCGTCTCGACCCTGACGGCAACGAAACGCGCGAATCGGTTCCATCTGAGCTATTGAATGCGATCGCAACTGGTATCGAACGAACATATGACCTGAAATCGTTACAAAAAGTAGGCATTACAGCCCGACTGCTCGATCTCAAGATCGAACCCGATAAAATAGGCCTCGCCGCATTTGTCAAAGTTGAACCCACCGTGAATTTCTCTGGCAGGTAGATGAGTGCCGTGACACCACCGCGATAATGGAGATAGCGACCTGGTTCGATGGCCAATTGATAAACGCATTTCAGGAGCAAATTGCTGTGATATATCCACAAAACCTTATCCCCATTGCCTCACCAGTTGCTGCATTGTTTGCTGTTGTTGGGTTTGTTGCTACAAACAGCATTAACCTGGGATATCGGTCATTCCTTCACCTTTTGCATCAACCTCATCCCACCCATGCAATCTACACGTTGAGACAGCAAGAACCTGATACGAGAGCGCAAGTAACACAGGAACAGAGCGTGCAAATTTATTGGCTTCAACCCCAAGAAGGAAAGATGAAACTTGTTGCTCAGCCAATCCACCTGAACCCTGATGAGCAAAATGTTGCGGTGGTAGCTGCGATCGATCGTCTCCTGGCAGGTACGAGCGATGAAAAGATGGCAACCACTCTTCCAACCGGAATTGAGGTGCGCAAGATCGCAGCGAACAAAACCCAAATTTACCTGGATCTCTCCCAGGAGTTTGGTTCTGGGGGTGGCAGCGCATCGATGATAGGTCGGGTTGCGCAAATCCTTTATACCAGTACAACCCTGAATCCTGAGGCTCAAGTTTGGCTCTCCATAGAAGGAGAACCGCTCGAAGTACTGGGCGGTGAAGGTTTAATGCTCGATCGCCCTCTGACTCGGATGAACTTTGGAGAAAACTTCGAACTCTAACTGGAGCTATCGTGACGCACAATCGCCAAACAAAGCCTGGCTAAAATTTATTTGACTAAATATATAGATTAGAAAAGGACCCATAAGGTTATTGTGAAAGTCTTACGAAGCAAAGCTTTCGCAATAACCAAGTTTATGCCTCCAGCACACATCCTGAAGCATTAACGCCCTCAACAAGGGCGCTAACGCTTCAAACCATTCTAGACAATCATAAAAGGTTCAAAACTAGATATCGCCAATCCTTTCTCCTGGCTTCTCTCTATTATATCTTCAGCGATATCATCCAGTCTGACTCAAAGAACGGTCATTGCTGCTCAAGAGGCTAAAATCACGAAAGTGACGAGCCTGTTGTTCAATTCGGGTGGCGAGGCGATCGCACACCAGGGTACATAGATCGAAGATTAAGAAATCCTCGACTTTGTAATAAGCCGAAGTTCCCTCGCTGCGACGACTCAGAATCCCTGCCTGGAGCATCACCTTCAAATGTTTAGAGACATTTGCCTGACTCGTCTCAGTCACTTCCACCAAATCTTGTACGCATTTCTCACCATCCCGCAGCAAGTTCAGAATTCGCAAGCGCATTGGTTCGCTTAAAATGCTGAAATATTCAGCAACTTGCTGGACAACTTCTTGCGGTACAGGTTTATCTGAATTCATCGGATTGACCCGAAAAAAACGAATCCCATGATTTTAGCAGTTAACTTGTCTATGACAATACAGTAATTAAGACGAAAGCTCAGGATAGTTTACATTGGAAAGCAAAAAGTTACGCATATTATCCCCAAGCCCCATAATGCCCAAAGTCACTGAAACAGACTTACCCTCATCTCGTTATAGGCTGCTACATATTATAGGGGGTAAACCCGCAGCTGTCAGGTAAAGCGTTCAGCAGCTAGACTTTTTCTACGAAATAGAATAGCGGCAAAGATAATTTTTTGCTTGCCCAATATCCTTCAATCTGGGGCAATCCGCATTAGAGGTTGACCATATTCAACCGGTTCGCCATTCTGCACCAAAATTTCCACAACTTGCCCAGAAACCTCTGCTTCAATCTCATTCATCAACTTCATTGCTTCAATAATGCAAACTGTTTGGTTAGCTCGAATCCGATCGTTCAAGGCTACAAACGGCAGCTCATCTGGAGCAGGAGCTCGATAGAAAGTGCCCACCATAGGAGAAATCACTTCAACCAACTTGCTTTCAGCGGGCGGTGGAACAGGTGGGGATAGCGGGGCAGGGGCCGGATGACTAACAGCGCCCGTCCCTGCAGTGGCATCCATAGTGTTACCAGAAGGGATAACTGAGGGCGGGCCGGCAGAAGCCGCTACGAATCCAGCGTCCATTGTGCTGACACCTACACCAGGGCTAACAAACGCTGCATCGCTAGATATAGCAGCGCCAGAGCGATTTTCTTTTCGCAAGGTTAGCTCAAAATCATCACTCTTTAAAGTGAGCTCTGAGATCTCCGTTCGATCGAGAGCTGATAAAAGTTCGCAGAGTTGCTCTAAGTCAAGTTGCACAGCTGATATGACCCCATTATTCTCGGCCCATATAAGAATCGTTCCGGGTATCAATCTTGATACGTTCACCCACCGAGATAAACAGGGGAACCATAACTTGAGCACCCGTTTCAACAGTCGCAGGTTTTGTCCCGCCAGTTGCAGTATCTCCTTTCACTCCTGGATCGGTTTCGGTTACTTCTAGAACTACGGTATTTGGCAGTTCTACTTCTAATACCTGATCCTCCCACGTGAGAATATCGACTTCCATACCCTCTTTGAGATACTTGACCCGATCGCCAATTTGTTCGCTGGTTAGAGCGCTTTCTTCAAATGTTTCCATATCCATAAAGACAAACCGATCGCTGTCTTTATAGGTGTGTTGTGCCTTCCGCTTTTCCAGGTTTGCCTGCGGTACTGTTTCCCCCGCTCTAAAGGTTCGCTCGACCACATTACCTGTTTGCACGTTCTTTAATTTTGTTCGCACAAAGGCCGATCCTTTTCCTGGCTTGACGTGGAGGAACTCAACTACTCGCCATGGGGACCCGTCTAACTCAATCGTGACACCGGTTCGAAAATCGTTGCTGGAAATCATGCCCTTGCTTATCCAAGGAAAACAATTAGCAATTCATTGTACCCTTCAGCGGCTCCTTCCCTGTCATTTGTGCTGAACAGATTCGTATTTGGCATAAACCTGTTATAGAAATACTGCTGAAGTGCGCCCCCTATGGCAAGATAATTGAGTGGTTTTTTGTCTGTGCGATCGCAAAAAAACTGCGGGCGGTCAAAAAGATCTTTGGAAATCTGTAGTATTTATGTTTTACCTGCGCAATTTGGCTGTTAATTGGTTAAAACATTGGCTCAGGATAGGAGCATCGATCCTGATACCAATCTTCATGTCTCTGGGTTTTAGTGCCGTTAGTTGGGCTGATGTCACTCCAATCCTGCTTGCGGGCTTGCCTGCGGGTAATGCCATTACAGATGGTCGATCCTTGTTGAATTATGCCCTCCCCATTAACAACCCAACAATCCGAAAAATTCAAACCAGTTTAGAGAATATGTCGCTGCCCTTGAGAAACAGACGCTGGGGTGTATTGAATGGTACCGCGTCTAAGGTTGTGACTATCTTACGCGTTCGCAAGCCAGAACTGTTAGCAAGCATTCCCAATACCAGAAAAGCACAAGCTGAGACTTTGCTTGCCGCAGCAGAAGAGTCAATGACTGGCCTGCAAGCTGCGATCGCAGCCCAAGACAAAGAAAAAGTAGAATCCGTGCGTGCCGACCTCCTCAATTTTGTTGGGGACATAGAAGCATTAATGGTCGATAAATTTCCCTTTGAAATTCCAGAAGAATATAGCAATCTCCCCCAATTGACAGGTCGGGCCACAATTGTCATCGTCACCGACAAAGGTAAAATCACCCTAGTAGCAGATGGGTATAGCGCTCCTATTACAGCAGGAAATTTTGTAGATCTCGTACAACGAGGATTTTACAATGGTCTCGAATTTACCCGTACAGAAGACTATTACGTAGCCCAAGCAGGCGATCCCCCAGGTCCCGAAGTGGGCTTCATCGATCCAACCACCCAACAAGCTCGCACCATTCCCCTTGAAATATTAGTCAAAGGAGACTCAGAACCAATCTACAACTTTACCCTCGAAGAAATAGGCCGGTATCGCGAGCAACCCGTTCTGCCCTTCTCTGCTTATGGCACTGTTGGCATGGCTCGTCCCGAAGCCGAACCAGATGGCGGCTCCTCACAATTTTTCTTTTTCCTGTATGAAGCAGAATTAACCCCTGCAGGCGTCAACCTTCTTGATGGTCGCTATGCAGCGTTTGGATACGTCATTGAAGGGAAAGAAGTGCTAGGCAAACTGAAAGCAGGAGACAAAATTCAATCCGCCAAGATCATTTCAGGGGGAGAAAACCTGATTCAACCCAGTTAGAACCACCCTCATGTAGTCCTACATGTCCCGCAACCAGATGCCCTACCAGCACGTTCAGGACATCGGAGAACAAGGCATCTTAGAAAGGGTGCAACGCTTTTGTCCATCCGCAATCGTTGGAGACGATGCCGCAATACTCTCCACTGACCCTGGGAAATGTCTCGCAATCTCAACGGATATGCTGGTCGATGGAGTACACTTTTCTCTAGGGTTAGCTTCCCCCGGACAGGTTACCACTTCCCCAGAAGACGTAGGTTGGCGAGCCGCCGCCGCGAATTTATCCGATCTCGCTGCAATGGGAGCGGTTCCCCTTGGAGCGACGATGGCGCTGGGGCTATCCGGCAATATCCCCGTAGCCTGGGTTGAAGAAATTTATCAGGGTTTAACCGCCTGTTTACAACGATACGATACTGCTTTGGTCGGAGGCGATATTTGTCGTTCAAACCTTGTTACCCTGAGCATTACCGTGTTCGGTCAAGTCAATCCAGACAAGGTAATCCGCCGTAAAGCAGCTCAGATCGGCGACGCAATTGTGGCTACAGGCGTTCATGGTTCCTCGCGAGCCGGTCTGGAATTACTACTTCATCCAGAACTCGGCCAAACTTTGAGCGATACCGAACGAATACATTTGATTCAGAACCATCAACGGCCTCTCCCCCGTCTGGATGTCTCGCTGCTGTTGCCAGCACTCCAACTCAGCCATACAGAACCCATTAGAGTTGCCGGCATGGATAGCAGCGATGGACTCGCAGATGCAGTATTGCAAATTTGTCGTGCCAGCCATGTGGGTGCTCTGATTGACTCTAGTCAAATTCCAATTTCTCCAACCGTAGAAAAAATTGTCGATCCTGAACAGGCAATGAATTGGGCCTTATACGGTGGAGAAGATTTTGAATTAATCCTCTGTCTAGCGCCTGACCTTGCGAATTGTTTGGTAGAAAAATTAGCAGGAGACGCGAGAATTATTGGCACCATCACCTCTACTCCTAACGTGCGGTTGACACATTCAAACCGTGCGTTAGGGGACGAAATACTCGCAATGAGTCAAGGATTTCAGCACTTTTAATTTGTAATTTTTCTATCTCTAATTTCCTGTATCCCTATCTCTGTAGACTTTTTCGTGTTTTTTCTACCTTGCCAGCGCTTGGAGAGTTCCCTCACAAATTCTTTAAGTTAGCTATCCTGGAAATCAGACCAATCAGTCTACTCTCTCGCTTATTGTGTTAGGGCATTTTCAAATCAGCAATCTTCGTATCGAAGTTGAAGCTTCAGCAGCCAGCATCCAAGATGCTCTCCTCTGTCCCGATCGCTGGCAACAATGGCTGTGGCCTCAATGTTTCTCAACAGGATTACCAGAACAACTCAAAACAGGGATAAAATTCGCAAGTCTTTTAGGGCCATGTACAATTCATCATCAGGTAGCAATTGCAGAGCAAAACTATTTGCAACTGATCTTGAGTCAGGGCATTGACGGCTTTCATGAGTGGTATTGGGGGGAAGGGTGGTTACAATCGCGCTTAGAGGGAGTCTCGCTCTTACCAATCAACTTATCGCAAACCCTTACCCTGCTCCGGTTGCGCCACTACCTCCTAACGAATGCAAAACAGCATTAATTAATTCAACAATGCCTTGTGGTTGTGTTATTCCCTTTCATCTTGTACTAATTACTAACTGGCGAGCTAACGCTCTGGACTTTGACAACCATGACCGAACAAGGAGCATCGGCCATCACCTGGCTGCTCACTGAACCTTGTAAAATACGTTTCATGCCTGTCAACCCCCGATTGCCCAGTACAATCAAGTCAGCATGATGAATATTGGCCAGCCGGATAATTTCTTCAGCTGGATCCCCACTGACAATTTCTAGTTCGCTCTGACATGGGAGAGTATTTTGATAGGTCTGCAATTGCTTTTCAATCTGTCGATATGGGAATTCCTCTAGATTCGTGTGGGGTCGATCTGCCTCTGAGAGGAGATCGGGATTATGAGGCGATATAACATGGGTAAGAATAACTTGAGTCTCAGGTTGAAGTTTGAGGTCTCGGAGAGTTTTTATGACAGTTGCAGATAGTTCCGAACTGTCAAGAGCCACCAGAATTGTTTTGAGCACTACCAGGTCTCCTAACATCTAACGATTTCGCACTTATGTGTCGCAGTGGATTGTGATAGATTACACAAAAAATATTCACGAATTCAGCACAGTTAACTTTAGCAAAAACAATGCAAACTTACCTCTACATTATGCTCATGGGTAGACAGCTTATGAAAAATTGATAATACCCAAACCCCAGAGAGGGACTCAGGTTAATATGCAACCGATGATTGCACTGTCCGCCATCTCAAAGCATTAATAGGTATAAGGGAGGTAAATAATCCCTTCCAGCACTTTACAGTTTAGAGGACTTTCTGCACAGCTTCTCCAATGAAGATGGTGGTAATTTGTCATATCACTTAGTCTGGGCTGTTTGCAAGAATTTGGGATAATTTCAGCCCCCTAACCTGATTTCGTCTTGGAATCCCGTATAAAATACCCCCTAATTTACACAGAATCCTTGAAACTCACATTCCACACTTTGATTGGCGCATAATCTATTTACAAATCAGCCATTTTGTGGAAAATACACTCAAAACCAGGCTTCTTATGTATTAATACTTTCATGATTGTCTCTAATAGCACTTTTTAAGAAGAATGCTGTCAATAAGTCAGTTAGTTGAGAATAGCTATCAGGCTTTTTTTAGGCATGAAAAATCGCTATAAACCTTGCAGGGTAATACTTCTACTGTTAATACCCGCATGTGATAATTGAAAGGGCGGAATGTAGGTTGAAAGATTTTCTATGTACGTTTTTCAAGGATTTTTGGAAATAGCACATGAATACACAGCTTGAAAAGTTATTTTGAAAGCCTTGCTCTGCAAGGCTTTTAAAATAGCCTGTTTGTAGCTCCAACAGGAGAAAGTAAAGGTTAACGATTCCAAAGGGGCGTTAACCTTCCAAGTCTCAGGACAATAGCACTACGAGAATAGATGAGGACATAACCAAAGATCCAAAATTGGATGTAGTCAATTTTTCTCTTTTGCCTTCTGCTTCCTTCTTTTTGCCGTATCGAAGTTAGGACAAATCGATGGCGTGCGACACATTCCCTCAATTTGGCTATCTTGTTGGCTATTTTGGTTATCGTGGCTGGGAACGCTCGAGTAAAGATAATAAGCTCCGGTAGTCCTCCGACAATTCTTATCCTTGTTACTCCTGCCGTGTGCTAAACATCTTCAGGAGATGGCTTATCTAGCGAGAGACTGTTATAAGAGTCTGGCAAGGTACTTTGAGTACGCCTGCGTATTGCTTCAGCATGGGAGGGGAGAGATTCGGCTTGAGCTAAAACATCAATAGAACTTGCAACTTTTTGGAGAGCGGTTGGAGAATATTGCATCAGGCTAGAGTACTTCATAAAGGTTTCAACCCCCAGAGGAGAGGCATATCGTGCTGAACCTAATGTGGGCAGAGTGTGGTTAGGCCCTGCTAAATAGTCTCCTATTGCTTTGGGGGTGGAGTTACCCAAACAGACTGCCCCTGCGTGGCGAATGTTATCCAGTAATGCCCAGGGATCGGCAACTTCTAACTCTAGATGTTCTGGGGCAAATTGATTAGAAAGTTCGGCAGCAACTTCCAAAGAATCAACAATTGCAATCAGTCCATAATGAGCAATCGATTTTTCAGTCAAAGTACGGCGAGGATGATATTTGAGCTGGTGTTCAACTTCATTATGAACTTTCCAGGCTAAGTTGGCATCGGGTGTCAGCAAGATGGCAGCAGCCATAGGGTCATGTTCTGCCTGAGAGAGCAGATCTGTAGCGATATAGATCGGATTTGCAGTCTCATCAGCAATGATTAAGACTTCAGAAGGCCCTGCTAAAGAGTCAATCCCAACAGTGCCGTAAACAAGTTTTTTGGCAAGCATGACATAGATGTTTCCTGAGCCTGCAATAGCATCTACTTTCGGGATCGTTTCTGTGCCATAGGCAAGCGCTGCAATGGCTTGAGCACCTCCAACCCGATAGATTTCGTGAACACCTGCTTCTTGCGCTGCAACTAATACTGCTGGGTTCATCTTTTTCTCAGGCCCAGGAGGAGTTAAAATTGCAATCCTGGGTACGCCAGCAACTTTTGCTGGAATTGCATTCATCAGTACCCTGCTAGGATAGGTAGATAACCCTCCAGGAATATAGAGACCTGCTCGATCGACAGGAGTATACCGTTTGCCGAGGACAACCCCATCATTGTCAAATTGAACCCAACTTTTGGGCACTCGCTGTCGATGAAAAGCTTCAATCTGGTGATGGGCTAGTTGAATGGCATCCAATAGCTCTTTGGAAATTTGCTGATAGGCTACATCCAATTCAGAACCGCTAACCCGCAATTCTTCAGCGGTTAGGGTTTGCTGATCGAATTCGATGGTGTACTGCAGAAGGGCACGATCTCCCTGACGCTTGACGGTCTGCAAAACCTCTCGCACCGTTGCTTCTTTATGAACAACCCCATCATCGTGGGTGCGTTCGCCAATGCGCCGCAGTTCAGTTTGTGCCTCAGCCTGCTGAGTAATGATTCGCAGCATGAAGTAGGATGCCGATCTGCTAAAGGGTAAGCTCGTTCAGGAGAAAGCCTTAGCTGCCCAAAACGAGCCTGACCAGTCAGAGTAGGGGACTCCTCTAGCTTAACTCGGATTTTAGTTTAATCTGGATTTCTAAGAATCGCGATATTGTCGAAATAAATGCTATAGTAGTCTGTCTATGATTATTTATTGTTCAATAGCAAAGTTAACTCAGGATTGACTGTGGCAAACATCAAATCTGCCATCAAACGCGTTGCGATTGCAGAACGAAATCGATTGCGCAACAAAGCTTACAAGACAGCTGTGAGAACGCTGATGAAGAAGTACTTCATCGCCCTTGAAGGTTATGCTGCCGAACCGACCTCCGAATCAATGCAAGAGGTTCAGCGTCGTATGGCTGAGGCTTATAGCAAGATTGACAAAGCGGTGAGACGAGGGATCTTTCATGCCAATAATGGAGCTCGGAAGAAATCTCGCATGGCTAAAGCATTGCATCGACATACCGCCTCTGCAGCTTCAGCAGCATCTTAAAGAGAACATCAAGACCGTAAAATTTAGTCCAGACAATTGACCTCTACTTCAGTTTTGACTGTTAAGGTCAAGTAAGTTTAAGGTAGACAATGGTTCTTCTATGGACTAGCCCAAAGGCTTTCTTGCGTTGATGGGGATAGATGCTGAGAACGTTTCCTGTGCTCTTGCCGTTAGTTGTAACTGATTTCAGCAGCATTAGACAATATCCATGCAGCTGATTGATACCCATGTCCATTTGAACTTCGACGTCTTCCAATCTGATTTGGAGGATGTTAGTCATCGTTGGCGCGAAGCGGGCGTTGTACGCTTGATCCATTCTTGTGTCGAGCCTTCGGAATTTGAAGAGATTCAAGTTTTGGCTGCACGTTTTCCAGAAGTCTATTTTGCTGTTGGGTTGCATCCCCTGGATGCACACAAATGGACAGCAGAATTTGAGGACATTATTCCCTATAGGGTTTGTTCTAATCCTAAAGTGATTGCATTAGGAGAGATGGGCTTGGATTTTTATAAAGCCAATAACCTTGAACAGCAGAAAGCAGTTTTCATCGCTCAGTTGTTCCTTGCGGAACAGCTAAACTTGCCAATCATTATCCATTGCCGAGATGCTGCGAAACCCATGGCGGAACTGCTCCAAGACTTCTGGAAAAATCACCAACCCCTATCAGGCGTTATGCATTGTTGGAGCGGTACTCCTGAAGAGACTCAATGTTTTTTGGATCTAGGTTTATATATCAGTTTCAGCGGTATTGTAACGTTCAAAAATGCGAACCAGATTCAGGCTGCTGCTCGTATGGTTCCCCGCGATCGCATTCTGATCGAGACTGACTGCCCTTTCCTGTCCCCCGTTCCCAGGCGAGGTAAGCGCAATGAACCCGCCTACGTTAGTTACGTAGCCGAGAAAATTGCGCAGCTCCGGTGTATCGATGTGGATAACTTGGCAGCACAGACCACTGAAAACGCTTGTAAGTTATTCGGACTTTCTTTATCCCCGCTCTCGCCTCAATAACAACAACATTGACAATTGAAAAGGCAGTCTCTCTAGAAATGTGTTGTGCCAAGCAATAAATCTAAACCCAATCCAGTCTGATTGCGACATAATGTGTGGTAAGCGTCCATGAAATTCATTAGCCAGAGCACAATTTTCCATCCCAACCGACTGTTGTCCCATTTTTCTCTTTCCAGACAAGATAAACAAGAGCGATTGACTGATACTCCTAAGCGAGGTCAGTCAATTGTTGTTTGTCTTAACTCAGCCATCCCATACATCTCTAGATTGTCCATGTTCTCATACACTGTGGCCTGAAAGAGAAACCAAGTAAGGAATGGAGTCTAAAAACAACTCCTATGTGACCTGTATCTCCATTTACCTAGACCAGATTTGTGGCTGTTCTCATCAGCTTAAGCTCTGTAGACGATTAAACTTGAGTACCCGGATTTTTCTGAGCAGCAACCTGTAGAGGAGACGCATGACTAGCCAGACCTACATCGCACCTGCTTTTACCCTACCAGACTTAGTCGAAATTCAGCGGGCAAGCTTCCGTTGGTTTTTAGAAGAAGGGCTGATTGAGGAACTTGACAGCTTTTCGCCGATTACAGACTATACAGGCAAGCTTGAATTGCACTTTTTAGGAAAGAAATACAAACTCAAGCGTCCGAAATACGATGTTGATGAAGCAAAACGGCGCGATAGTACCTATGCCGTACAAATGTATGTTCCTACTCGTCTGATTAACAAAGATACAGGTGAGATTAAAGAACAAGAAGTTTTTATCGGCGATTTGCCCTTGATGACCGATCGAGGAACCTTCATCATCAACGGTGCAGAACGGGTGATTGTGAATCAGATTGTTCGTAGCCCCGGAGTCTACTACAAATCCGAAACTGACAAGAACGGCAGACGCAGCTACACCGCCAGTTTGATTCCGAACCGTGGTGCCTGGCTCAAATTTGAAACTGACAAAAATGACCTGGTATGGGTACGCATCGATAAAACCCGTAAATTGTCAGCCCAAGTTTTATTGAAAGCGCTGGGATTAGGTGACAATGAAATTTTCGATGCCCTGCGGCATCCTGAATACTTTCAAAAAACCATTGAGAAGGAAGGCCAATTCAGCGAAGAAGAAGCCTTGATGGAATTGTATCGAAAGCTACGACCTGGAGAGCCTCCAACTATCTCTGGTGGACAGCAACTGCTTGACTCTCGGTTCTTCGATCCCAAACGGTACGACTTAGGCCGTGTCGGTCGTTACAAGCTCAACAAGAAGTTGAGGCTGAATGTCCCTGATTCAATGCGGGTGCTCACGGCCCAGGATATTCTGGCCGCAGTCGACTATCTGATCAATCTGGAATTTGATATTGGCAGTGTTGATGATATTGACCATCTTGGGAATCGCCGCGTTCGGTCTGTCGGCGAGTTATTGCAAAATCAGGTGAGGGTCGGTCTCAATCGGTTAGAGCGGATTATTCGGGAACGTATGACTGTGTCTGATGCTGACTCTCTCACTCCAGCATCGCTCGTTAATCCCAAGCCGCTGGTTGCCGCGATCAAAGAATTTTTTGGTTCTTCTCAGCTCTCCCAATTTATGGATCAGACCAATCCCCTGGCTGAGTTAACCCATAAACGTCGGTTGAGTGCATTGGGGCCAGGGGGACTGACTCGCGAACGAGCCGGCTTTGCGGTGCGAGATATACATCCTTCTCATTACGGACGCATCTGTCCGATTGAAACCCCAGAAGGACCAAACGCAGGACTGATTGGCTCTCTCGCGACTCACGCCCGCGTCAATTCCTATGGTTTTATCGAAACACCTTTTTATCCGGTGGATAACGGGCGGGTGCTGAAAGATCGACCTCCTGCCTATATGACAGCAGATGAAGAAGACGATCTACGAGTTGCCCCTGGCGATATCCCGGTTGATGAAAATGGCTACATCCAGGGGGATACTGTTCCCGTTCGCTATCGGCAGGATTTCACCACCACCACTCCAAATGAAGTTGACTATGTAGCAGTTTCTCCGGTACAAATCATTTCCGTTGCAACTTCTCTCATTCCTTTCCTGGAGCACGATGATGCCAACCGGGCATTGATGGGATCGAACATGCAGCGACAAGCTGTGCCGCTCCTGAAGCCAGAACGTCCTCTTGTGGGAACAGGATTAGAAGCTCAAGCTGCTCGAGACTCCGGTATGGTTGTTGTCTCTCGCATTGATGGCGAGGTGACTTATGTTGATGCCGATAAGATCCGCGTACGACACGAGGGGGGACAAGAACATGAATACCCCCTGCAGAAATATCAGCGCTCCAACCAGGATACTTGTTTAAACCAGCGCCCTCTGGTTTTTGAGGGTGATGACGTGGTGAAAGGGCAAGTATTAGCTGATGGTTCTGCTACAGAAGGGGGAGAACTGGCACTAGGCCAGAATATCCTGGTCGCCTATATGCCCTGGGAAGGCTATAACTACGAAGACGCGATTTTGATTAGCGAGCGTCTAGTGTATGACGATACATATACCTCAATTCATATTGAGAAATATGAGATTGAGGCTCGTCAGACAAAACTCGGGCCAGAAGAAATCACGCGCGAAATTCCCAATGTGGGTGAGGATGCTCTGCGCCAATTGGATGAGAATGGCATTATTCGTATCGGTGCTCGTGTTGATGCAGGCGATATCCTGGTTGGCAAAGTGACGCCAAAGGGTGAGTCTGACCAGCCGCCAGAAGAAAAACTACTGCGGGCGATTTTTGGCGAAAAAGCAAGAGATGTGCGGGACAATTCCCTGCGGGTTCCCAATGGTGAGAAAGGTCGCGTTGTTGATGTTCGGGTTTTTACTCGAGAGCAAGGGGATGAGCTGCCGCCTGGAGCTAATATGGTCGTTCGGGTTTACGTTGCCCAAAAGCGGAAAATTCAAGTGGGTGACAAAATGGCGGGTCGCCATGGCAATAAGGGGATTATCTCCCGGATCATGCCATTGGAAGATATGCCCTACTTGCCAGATGGTAGACCAGTAGATATTGTCCTGAATCCTCTTGGAGTTCCTTCTCGGATGAATGTGGGACAGGTATTTGAATGTTTGTTGGGCTGGGCTGGTGAAACGCTGGGGCGACGGTTCAAGCTGACTCCATTTGATGAAATGTATGGGGATGAAGCTTCCCGGACAACTGTCCATGGCAAGCTCATGGAGGCTCGGAAGAAAGCAAACAAAGATTGGCTATTCGATAATAACAATGCTGGGAAAATCCAGGTTTACGATGGTCGGACAGGCGAACCTTTCGATCGTCCAGTGACGGTTGGGAAAGCCTACATGCTCAAGCTTGTGCATCTGGTTGATGACAAAATCCATGCTCGTTCGACCGGGCCTTACTCTCTAGTGACTCAACAGCCGCTTGGTGGTAAAGCGCAGCAGGGCGGTCAACGCTTTGGTGAAATGGAAGTATGGGCATTAGAAGCGTTTGGGGCTGCTTATACATTACAGGAGTTGCTAACTGTCAAGTCTGACGACATGCAAGGCCGTAACGAGGCTCTGAATGCCATCGTAAAGGGCAAAGCTATTCCCCGACCCGGAACACCAGAGTCCTTTAAAGTCCTGATGCGCGAACTGCAATCGCTCTGTTTGGATATTGCGGTGCATAAGGTGGAAACTAGAGAAGATGGGACTAGTCGAGATGTTGAGGTTGATTTGATGGCCGATGTCAACAGTCGCCGTGCTCCGTCTCGCCCGACCTATGAATCGCTTTCTCGAGAAGAGATCCTGGCAGAGGATTGATTTGTCGCGAGTTGTTCGTGAATGCAACCAAGGCTAAAGGTGAATGCCTCAAGGCTAAAAAACAAGTAAGGAAGACAGTACAGACTTAAGGACACATAAGAAATGCCCAAGCTAGAACAGCGGTTTGACTACGTCAAAATTGGTTTAGCCTCTCCCGATCGGATTCGTCAATGGGGGGAGCGTACCCTGCCCAACGGGCAAGTTGTTGGGGAAGTCACCAAGCCAGAGACCATCAATTATCGGACATTGAAACCGGAAATGGATGGCCTGTTCTGCGAGCGTATTTTTGGCCCAGCCAAGGACTGGGAATGCCACTGTGGTAAATATAAGCGGGTGCGACATCGAGGGATTGTCTGCGAACGGTGTGGTGTAGAGGTGACTGAATCTCGAGTCCGCCGCCATCGTATGGGCTACATCAAGCTTGCGGCTCCAGTGGCTCATGTCTGGTACCTCAAAGGGATCCCGAGTTATATGTCGATCCTTTTGGATATGCCTCTACGGGATGTTGAGCAGATTGTCTATTTCAATGCCTATGTGGTGCTGATTCCTGGAAATGCAGAGAATCTTTCTTACAAGCAATTGCTGACAGAAGACCAATGGATGGAAATTGAGGATCAGCTGTATAGTGAGGATTCTCAACTTTCGGGGATTGAAGTTGGCATCGGGGCAGAGGCGTTGCAACGCCTTTTACAGGACATTAATTTAGAAACGGAAGCGGAAAAACTGAGGGAAGAGATTACGACTGCCAAGGGGCAGAAGCGGGCTAAGTTAATTAAACGTTTGCGAGTGATCGATAATTTTATCGCAACGCGATCGCAACCGGACTGGATGGTACTGGCTGTCATCCCAGTTATTCCACCCGATCTGCGTCCTATGGTACAGCTGGATGGTGGTCGGTTTGCAACCTCTGATTTGAACGATCTCTACCGTCGGGTGATTAATCGTAATAATCGTCTGGCAAGGTTACAAGAAATTCTGGCACCCGAAATCATTGTCCGTAATGAAAAGCGCATGTTGCAAGAAGCAGTGGATGCGCTAATTGACAATGGTCGTCGAGGGCGTACAGTTGTTGGTGCAAACAATCGACCCCTAAAATCTCTCTCCGATATCATTGAAGGCAAACAAGGACGTTTCCGTCAAAATCTTTTGGGTAAGCGGGTGGATTACTCTGGACGCTCGGTGATTGTAGTGGGACCGAAGTTGCAGATTCACCAGTGCGGTCTACCCAGAGAAATGGCGATTGAGTTGTTTCAACCCTTTGTAATTCATCGTTTGATTCGACAAGGTTTGGTTAACAACATTAAAGCAGCAAAGAAACTGATCCAGCGTAATGATGCCAGTATTTGGGATGTACTGGAAGAGGTGATTGAAGGCCATCCAGTCTTACTGAATCGAGCTCCAACCCTGCACCGACTTGGCATCCAGGCTTTTGAGCCAATTCTGGTTGAAGGTCGGGCAATACAACTGCACCCGCTTGTTTGTCCTGCATTCAATGCTGACTTCGATGGCGACCAAATGGCAGTTCATGTCCCATTGTCGCTCGAATCTCAGGTGGAAGCACGATTACTAATGTTGGCATCGAATAACATTCTGTCGCCAGCGACAGGGCGACCCATTGTCACTCCGAGTCAGGACATGGTGCTGGGCTGTTACTATCTAACGGCTGAAAATCCCCATCAACAGAAAGGATCTGGCCGCTATTTTGCCAACCTGGATGATGCAATTACAGCTTACGAACAGCAGCAAGTGGATTTACATGCTTATGTTTGGGTGCGCTTTGATGGACTCATTGAGGCAGATGAACAAGAAGACAAACCCAAGGAAGAGCCGTTGGAAGATGGCAGCATGGCAAAAACTTACTTGGGTAAACATAGCGGTATGCCTTTACGCCGGGTGAGAGAAGATCGCGAAGGTCAGTTGATTTCTCAATATATCCGCACAACTCCAGGCAGAATTATCTACAACAAGACAATTCAGGAGGCATTGGCGAGTTGATTGTAGAGTTGGTGTCTTGTTAGTGGAGGTTTGGCTGTCGACAATTATCTCAAACTCTTCATATCTGAGGGCGAGAACAAAAAAGGCTGAATCAAAAATTCTGAAGAACTCTGGTTTGGGAGGCAGCGGCAAATCAAAAATTGAGGATCGAAAGTTTCTCCAGATCCGACATTTTGGATAGGGAGTGCGAGTCCATATCAGCAATCAAAAATCGGGAGAGGCGCAGGCGAAGATGGCAGAGCAAAGTGCAAGTTCAATCATTTTTCGGAATCGGATCGTTGATAAAGGTCAGCTGAAGCGGCTGATTGCTTGGGCATTTACAAATTATGGTACGGCGAGAACTGCCCGCATGGCGGACAGGTTGAAGGATCTAGGGTTCCGATATGCAACCCGGGCAGGTGTGTCGATTAGCGTAGATGATTTGCAGGTACCGCCCAGCAAACGACAGCTATTAGAGGCTGCGGAAGAGGAAATTCGAGAAACGGAAGCTCGTTATACACGCGGTGAAATTACTGAAGTAGAGCGGTTCCAAAAGGTGATTGACACCTGGAATAGTACCAGTGAAGCGCTTAAAGATGAGGTTGTCAGTCATTTCAGGTCGAGCAATCCCTTGAATTCTGTTTATATGATGGCTTTTTCTGGTGCTCGAGGCAACATTTCTCAAGTGCGCCAGTTGGTTGGGATGCGGGGATTGATGGCAGATCCTCAAGGTGAAATTATAGGCTTGCCCATTAAAACAAACTTCCGTGAAGGATTGACAGTAACCGAGTATATTATTTCCTCTTATGGTGCCCGCAAGGGTTTGGTGGATACGGCGCTTCGGACTGCAGATTCTGGTTACCTCACTCGCAGATTGGTAGATGTTTCTCAGGACGTGATTGTTCGAGAAATTGACTGTGGAACGTTGCGCGGCATTCCTGTCCGCGATATGACGGATGGAGATCGGGTTTTGATCCCCTTGAAGGAACGGTTGCTGGGTCGAGTGGCTGCTAAGGATGTGAAACATCCTAAAACAGGCGAAATCCTTGTGGCGCGCAACCAATCTATCTCGGATTCTTTAGCGATTCAGTTGGCTGCAGACGGGGTTGAAGAGGTTTTTGTTCGGTCTCCTTTGACCTGTGAGGCGGCTCGTTCGGTTTGCCAGCATTGCTATGGCTGGAGTTTGGCGCATGCTCACATGGTCGATCTGGGTGAAGCGGTTGGAATTATCGCAGCTCAGTCCATTGGGGAACCAGGAACTCAGCTGACGATGCGTACCTTTCATACGGGGGGAGTGTTTACAGCGGAGGTTGCTCGACAGGTACAAGCTGAGTTTGATGGGATTGTACGCTATGGTGAGTTTTTGCGCGTGCGTCCATTCCGTACCCGTCATGGGGAAGATGCCCAAGTTGTGGAGACAAATGGATCGTTGACGTTGGAGGCGGGCAATCGCAAGGAAACGGTTGCTCTGACGCAGGGATCGACGCTCCGGGTGAGAGATGGCGATGTGGTGAAAGCGGGTCAAATGTTGGCTGAAGTCGCGATCGCAAACCGTGCAGCCCAAAAGAGCACAGAAAAAGCAACCAAGGATGTTGCGTCTGACCTGGCAGGAGAGGTGAAGTTCTCTGAACTGGTTCCTGAAGAAAAGAAAGATCGTCAAGGAAATACCACCCGTACTGCCCAACGGGGGGGGCTCATATGGGTGATGGCGGGTGAAGTCTACAATCTTCCCCCTGGGGCAGAGCCAACCGTCAACAATGGCGATCGCGTCGAAGCAGGCAGCGTCCTGGCTGAGACAAAGCTGATCACCGAGCACGGAGGCGTTGTCAGGTTGCCTGAGGAAAGAGAGGGCAAAGGTGGACGGGAAATCGAAATTATTACTGCTTCCGTCCTGCTCGATCAAGCTCAGATCCATATTGAAAGTCACCAGGGACGGGAACAGTACTTACTAGAGACCAGCCACAATCAACGCTTCCTTTTAAAGGCAACTCCGGGAACAAAAGTAACCAACAATCAGGTGGTTGCAGAACTGATTGACGATCGATATCATACTCAGACTGGAGGTATTATTAAGTACGCCGGTGTGGAGGTGGCAAAGCGTGGCAAAGCCAAGCAGGGGTATGAAGTTGTTCAGGGAGGAACATTGCTCTGGATCCCAGAAGAAGCCCATGAAGTGAATAAAGACATTTCATTGCTGCTTGTAGAAGATGGGCAATATATCGACGCTGGGACTGAAGTTGTCAAAGATATCTTTTGTCAGAATAGCGGCATTGTTGAAGTCACCCAGAAAAATGACATCCTGCGTGAAATTGTGGTTAAGCCGGGCGATCTGCATATGGCTGACGACCCCGAAGCGGCTATGGCTAAAGATGGTTCGCTGGCTAACCCAGGTGAAGAAGTTCTGCCGGGCTTGAGTCTGGATGAATTGCGTTATGTTGAGTATGTTGAAACGCCCGAAGGCCCAGCTCTTTTATTGCGTCCAGTAACAGAATTTACTATCCCTGACGAACCCTCTGTACCTAGTCAGGAATCCACCAAAGAATCAGGTCGTTCGATTCGTCTGCGGGCAATGCAGCGTTTGCCTTATAAAGATGGGGAGCGAGTCAAGTCAGTTGAAGGACTTGAGTTACTGAAAACCCAATTAGTGCTGGAGATTGATAAAGAGGCTCCACAACTGGCAGCCGATATTGAACGCGTTCAGGATGTAGACGATCCAGAAATTAATCGATTGCAGCTCGTGATTTTGGAATCGCTGGTGATTCGCCGCGACATTGCTGCGGACTCGACCCAGGGCAGCACAAATACCCGCTTATTAGTTCAGGACGGTGAGTCTATTGCACCGGGTGCGGTGGTGGCTAGAACAGAAATTCAGTGCAAGGAAGCAGGTGAGGTGCGAGGGATTCGTGAAGGAGCAGCAGCGATTATTCGTCGCATTCTGGTTGTGCGCGATGCCGATCGCACGCGGGTTAATCTGCGGGGGCAAACACCAACAGTACAAGCAGGCAAGCTATTGGTTGCAGGTGACTCAGTGACAACAGAGATTCGGACTGAAGAATCTGGCCAGGTTGTCCAAGTAACGGATACAGAAGTGGTTTTGAGAATTGCCCGTCCTTATCGTGTTTCTGCGGGAGCAGTCTTGCACATTGATGATGGCGATCTGGTACAACGGGGTGACAACCTGGTGCTATTGGTGTTTGAACGCACGAAGACAGGAGATATTATCCAGGGGCTGCCTCGGATTGAAGAGTTGTTGGAAGCGCGCAAACCGAAGGAGGCTTGTGTTCTGGCAAAACGTCCTGGCAAAGCCGAAGTGATTTATGTAGAAGGGGAGACGGTCGAAGTCAAAGTTGTTGAACCGGATGGCACTGTGGTTGAATATCCAATTGGGCCAGGGCAAAATGCGGTGGTTTCTGATGGCCAAGCGGTTGGTGGCGCTGAACCCCTCACTGATGGCCCTGCCAATCCGCATGAGATCCTGGATATTTATTTCAACCTCTATCGCGAAAGCAAAGGTTCCCACGAAGCAGCGCTGATTAGTTTGCAAAAGGTTCAAACTTTTCTGGTGAACGAGGTGCAATCTGTTTATCAGTCTCAATCCATTGATATTTCTGATAAACACATTGAGGTCATTGTGCGTCAAATGACGTCTAAAGTGCGCATTGATGATGGGGGCGATACGACCATGTTGCCGGGTGAGCTGGTGGAACTGCGACAGGTTGAACAGGTGAATGAAGCCATGTCGATTACGGGGGGAGCACCTGCTCAGTACACGCCGGTTTTATTGGGAATTACCAAAGCCTCTCTCAATACAGATAGTTTCATTTCCGCTGCGAGTTTCCAGGAAACCACGCGGGTTCTGACGGAGGCGGCAATTGAGGGTAAATCTGACTGGTTGCGGGGTCTGAAGGAGAATGTGATTATTGGTCGTCTGATCCCGGCGGGTACAGGGTTCCACGCCTACGAAGAGCTAACTGCAGCAGATGTTGATTTGTCTTTTGAGAATAATGCTGTTTTTGAGGAGGAGGACGATCTGAAAGATGTGGTGCTGGATGACCGAACGGCGCGGAACTACAATATGGAAAACAGATTTGAAGATCGACCTAGTTTTGGTTTAGATCGTATTGGTGATAGCGATCTCCCTTCTCCAATCCTGGATGATGGGGAAGAGTTTATCGACGATAACAGTATTGGGACATAGCGACGCTGAGCGAGCAGATTGCTGGCCTCAGCCCAATACCGATTTTTGGTTGTTGGTCATTTTTAATGATGCAGTTAAGCCTGGAGACTGCGATTCTGGGTTTAACTGTTTTTGTGGTGGTATCGTTAACTGGACTGAATAAGCACCCAATACTGTTTGGTTTAAGCTGTAGGATGGGTTCTTGTAGCCACAACTTTTTAACCGAACAGTATTGGATACACGACTTGGAAAGTTAGCGCTCCCTTCGGGGGCGCTAACCTTCATTTCTTCGTGCCAGAACGGGAAAAAAGTTATTTTGAAAGCCTTGCTCTGCAAGGCTTTCAAAATAACCTTCCAAGTCGTGTGGATAAGTACCTGTACAAAATAAATTGTATATTTCAGAATTGGGAAATGCTTGGATTGTGGGGATTTCAGCCAAACGGCATATCTCCTGAAGTAAGTCCATTCGGGTGTAGAACGAGTTGTAAAGCTTACCTAATAGACTCTGAAGTACTAAAGCGATCGCTACGAACTTGTACAATTTTAGCGATGTGAGAATGCTACAGCCGAATAATGTTGCCAATTCTTTTGCTCAGGGATTCCAATCAGATATCCTGAACCTAACAATTTGGGAGGCTAAGGTTGCTTGCGGCGATCGCATAGATTATGCGTGACAATAGAAAGATGAGAGGTTTGCATAGGTTTGGGATACAGGGATAACAGGATATTCTGATGCTTGTCTAAAAACTTTATCAATACTCTAAATACTCTCTCAGTAAATTTTTCCCAAGATTAAGCTGATTTAGGCTGCGATCGCGTTCCGGTGGGAATCCTTACAATAAGGCGTTTATTCAGAAAGGCGTTTATTCAGAGGTCAGGGAAGCGAGGCAAAAATTTTTTCTCCCCGCCGAGTTGAATCGCGGTCTCAGATCGTGAGTTTGCAAGTGGAGGTCAGATGATGGGTATTGCAACAATTAATCCAGCAACAGGGCAAACGCTGAAAGTTTTTGAGCCTTTAACAGCGGAAGAGATCGCAACCAAACTTGAGGTTGCTCAACAGGCATTCGAGCAGTATCGCACGATTCCCATGACTCAGCGGAGTGAATGGTTGAACCAGACGGCGGAAATATTGGTCCGCGATCGCGAGCAGTTTGGCGCAATTTTAACTCTGGAAATGGGAAAACCGCTTGCATCTGCGATCGCAGAAGTGGAGAAATGTGCGCTGGTTTGCCGTTATTATGCAGATAATGCCGCAGATTTTCTGGCTGATGTCTCCGTTGCAACTGATGCGAATGAGAGTTTTATCCGCTATCAGCCCCTGGGTGCCATCCTGGCGGTAATGCCCTGGAACTTTCCGTTCTGGCAAGTCTTCCGGTTTGCAGCACCCGCCTTAATGGCAGGAAATGTCGGTCTGTTGAAACATGCGTCCAATGTGCCGCAATGCGCCCTGGCGATCGAGGAGATTTTTCGGCAGGCAGGCTTTCCCACTGGTGTTTTTCAAACCTTGTTGGTCGGTGCCGATAAAGTGGCAGGCATTGTGGCCGATCCGCGAGTTAAAGCAGCAACACTAACGGGCAGCGAGGCAGCGGGTGCCAGCCTGGCAGCAGCAGCGGGTCAGAATTTAAAGAAGACTGTGATGGAATTGGGCGGTAGCGATCCCTTTATTGTGTTGGAAAGCGCCGATTTAGAAGTAGCAGCGACCACCGCAGTCACAGCGCGGATGCTCAACAATGGTCAATCTTGTATTGCAGCGAAACGATTTATTCTGGTGGATGCGATCGCAGATCGCTTCGAACAGCAACTTACCGATCGGTTTTCCCGCCTCAAAGTTGGAGATCCCATGGTTCCAGAAACCGACGTCGGCCCCCTGGCCACTCCCAGTATCTTGCAAGATTTGGACCGTCAGGTCAAAGCCTGTATTGACAAAGGTGCAAAAGCGATCGTCGGTGGCAAACCGCTGGCCGATCGTCCCGGAAACTTCTACCCGCCGACGATTCTCAGTCATATTCCTCCCGGCACTCCCGCTGACGAGGAAGAGTTTTTTGGCCCAGTGGCACTAATATTCCGCGTCCCGGATCTTGATGCAGCGATCCATTTAGCCAACAGTACCGCCCTCGGCTTGGGGGCAAGTGCCTGGACAAAAGTGCCCAGCGAACGCGATCGCCTGATCGACGAACTAGAAGCGGGTGCCGTCTTCATCAATGGCATGACGAAGTCGGATCCTCGCTTACCCTTTGGCGGCATCAAACGGTCTGGCTACGGTCGCGAGTTAGGCAGTCAGGGCATCCATGAATTTGTCAATATTAAAACGGTTTGGACAAAGTAACCGTTTCTCCTAAGGCTGATTTGCTTACGCCCTAATAGGTTGTTGATTGTTGATTGTTGATTGTTGATTGTTCATCGTTCGCCATCAATGACACCAATCTCTCAATCCTGAACAATGAGCCTTTAACCCTATGAGCCACAAGCCATGATCAATGAACCATGAACCATGAACAACAAGCAATGAACCATGAACAACGAGCAATGAACCATGAACAACGAGCAATGAACCATGAGCAATGAACAACGAGCAATGAACCGAGAATTCCCATGAACACAGCTGAGCTTTTAATCCAATGCCTGGAAAATGAAGGTGTTCAATATGTTTTTGGACTCCCTGGCGAAGAAAACCTCCATGTTCTGGAGGCATTGAAATCGTCTTCGATTCAGTTTATTACCACTCGTCACGAACAAGGGGCGGCCTTTATGGCGGATGTCTATGGCCGTCTGACTGGCAGAGCGGGGGTTTGCCTGTCTACCCTGGGGCCGGGAGCCACCAATCTCATGACTGGCGTTGCCGATGCTAACCTGGATGGTGCCCCTCTGGTTGCTATTACAGGACAGGTGGGCACCGATCAAATGCACATTGAAGCCCATCAATATCTCGATCTGGTCGCAATGTTTGCGCCAGTCACGAAGTGGAATACTCAAATTGTCCGACCGAGCAATACCCCCGAAATTGTCCGCCGGGCCTTCAAACGCTCTCAAAGCGAGAAGCCTGGTGCCGTTCACATCGATCTACCGGAGAATATCGCTGCGATGGATGCGGTGGGGCAACCGCTCAAGAAAGATAAAAAAGACAAATCCTATGCGGCTTACCATAGCTTGAATGAGGCAGCGTCAACCATTTCGCGGGCCGAGAATCCTCTGATTCTAGTTGGCAATGGGGCCATTCGGGCCAATGCCAGCGATGCCTTGACGGAATTCGCGACGCAGCTGAACGTTCCAGTGGCCAACACTTTTATGGGAAAAGGTGTTATTCCTTATACTCATCCTTTGTCTCTCTGGACCGTAGGTTTGCGGCAACGCGATTACATTAGTTGTGGATTTGACCGCACCGATCTGGTGATTGCGATTGGTTATGACTTGATTGAATTCTCCCCAAAACGCTGGAATCCAGAGGGTAAAATCCCGATTGTCCACATTGGCTCGGCACCGGCTGAAATTGATAGTAGCTATATTCCCATTGTGGAAGTGGTGGGTGATATTGCAGATGCCTTGACTGAAATTTTGCGCCGTTGCGATCGCCAGGGCAAACGCGATCCCTATGCCAAAGCGTTGCGGTCCGACATTGTGGCTGATTATCAGCAATATGAGCAAGACGATCGCTTTCCGGTCCGGCCTCAGAAATTGATTTACGATCTGCGCCAGGTGATGCGATCTGAAGATATTGTCATTTCTGATGTCGGTGCCCACAAAATGTGGATGGCGCGCCATTATCACTGCGATCGCCCAAATACTTGCATTATCTCGAATGGATTTGCCGCTATGGGCATTGCCATTCCTGGTGCGTTGGCTGCCAAACTGGTCTATCCAGAGCGCAACATTGTCGCGGTCACTGGGGATGGCGGCTTCATGATGAATTCTCAGGAGCTGGAAACAGCTTTGCGGGTCGGCACTGCCTTCGTCACAATTATTTTCAACGATGGTGGCTATGGTTTGATTGAGTGGAAACAACAGAACCAGTTTGGCGAGGCTGCCTTTGTCCATTTCAATAATCCCGATTTTGTCAAACTGGCTGAAAGTATGGGACTCAAGGGCTATCGGGTAGAGGATACGACAGAGTTTGTCCCTATCCTTAAAACCGCATTGGAACAGGATGTCCCAGTTGTGATTGATTGTCCTGTAGACTATCGGGAAAACCTGTACTTCAGCCACCAGTCCGAAGAATTGCATTGCGCACTTTAGAGCAGAATGTCACTTATAGCAATTCTCAGGCTAGTGAGGTATGGAAATGTGCCCCTGCCTTCGGCAGGGGCACATTTCCATGTCCTTCAGTCCCATGGGAACCGCTATATACCATTTTGGATTTTAGATTGGTGATTTTGGATTAAAGAAAGCTTGATTAGGCAAGTGTTTTGTCAAATTCATCTATTGCATCTCTAAGTCCAATTGGGATTACATCAGTAGACCTGTCCGAAGAACTGGAGTGGGAGGCTTCCACTCCAATTTCCGAATGAGTCTAGTCAAGATTGACGCGGCTTGAGACACGACTTGGAAGGTTAGCGCCCCTTTCGGGGCGCTAACCCCCATTTTTTCGTGCCAGCACTAAAAAGAGGTTATTTTGAAAGCCCCGCACTGCGGGGCTTTCAAAATAACCTTCCAAGTCGTGTTTGTTGTCATCCCGTGAGTTGATTGCCTCCCATACACTGCTCTGGATAGTTTGGAGAGTCTGGCGGAAACTCTGGTAGGGGCGAGGAAGAGGGTGGAAGTGTGCCAGACGCGGTTGCTCTGGTTCTGGTCAGGGTGGCAGGATGGCTGGGGACAGGGGTAGGGTGGCTGCTGTTGAGGGTGTAGTCTCAAGTCAGGAAAATTGAGACCAATTTTGAGTTTAGGTTGAGCGGGAGCTTACTCTTTCGAAGAAGCAAGGTAGGCGAAGCATCTCCGACAGGAGAAAACCCAATGCAAAGCCCTCCTCAATAGGCTCTGCAAGCACTAAAGTGCCAACTACGAATTTTGTCTGCTTTTTGCCTTCTGACCTTTTGCCTTCTCTGTGGCAGAATTGACAGCATACTCCAGGACTCGATTGGCAGCGCATGTATCCAATTCCTGAATCGCAACTACAACCGGGACAAGTCATTGGCGGACATTACCAGATTGTCCGACTGCTGGGTCGGGGCGCGTTTGGTGAGACCTATTTGGCGGAGAATCGGCATTTTTCCATTGCGCCTGAGTGTGCCATCAAGTTATTGCGTCCCCGTTCCCATGATGAACAGGTTTTGCAGAAAGCGAAGGAGTTATTTGAGCGGGAGACGGTGGTTCTGTACCGGTTGGGTCGGCATGACCGCATTCCTCGATTGCTGGCCCATTTTGAAGATCAGGGGGAGTTTTATTTGGTTGAGGAGTTTGTTGAGGGGTCGCCGCTCAATCGGGAGCTGGTGCCGGGGAATCGGGTGGATGAGGCTGAAGTTGTGGAGCTGGTGCGCGATGTTCTGGAGGTGCTGGATTTTGTTCACCAGGAGCGGGTGATTCATCGCGATATTAAGCCTTCAAATTTAATTCGCCGTCAGCAGGATGGCAAGTTGGTGTTGATTGATTTTGGTGCGGTGAGCGAGTTGGGGGCGTTGGGTACTGAGGGGCAGGCGCGGGCGGATTCGACGTCGATTGGGACGCGGGGCTATGTTCCAGCGGAACAGTTTAACGGTGTGCCAGTCTACGGTAGCGATATTTACGCGGTCGGAATTATTGGCATCCAGGCTCTGACGGGGATGAATCCGCTGGAGGGGTTGCCTGCTCATGCCAGAACGGGCGAGATTGTCTGGCGCGATCGCGCTCAGGTGAGTGCCTGGTTTGCTGCGATTCTGGAAAAAATGGTACGCCGCGATCACCAGCAGCGTTATCAGTCTGCGGCGGCAGCGTTGCAGGCATTGCAGCAAAACCCGGTGCAACTGGCCCCGACTAGCCTTAAGCCTACCCTGCGATCGCAGACTTTTGCAGGCACGGACGAAAGATCGCGGCGCAAACGACTGTTGGGTGTTGGGGCGTTGGCTGCGATCGTAACCGCGATTCTGATTGGCTTCATCTACAATCACGTACGACTTTCTCTGGAGACTGCTGGCCTGCCCCAACCGCTAGCCTCAGAAGATCGTTTCAGTTATGGAGAGGAACTGCTTCTGGAACGAACCACCAGTAAAGCCAAGTTAGAAGGGATTGATGCCTTCAGTAAAGGAAATTATCGCAAAGCGATTCTCAATCTAAAATTGGCTCGCAAGGAGCTCTCTGCCGATCCAGAAACCCTGATTTATCTCAATAATGCCTGGTTAGCCGAGCAACGCGCTAAGGCAGATACGATTGCAGTTGCTGTTCCCATCAGTCGCGATCCCAATCAGGCAGGGGAAATTTTGCGGGGCGTTGCCCAGGCCCAGCACGAATTCCATTGGGGCGAAGAGCCAAATAGCAACACTGAATTCGATCGGGAGCGCTCTCTTCGGAAACGCGGGCTGCAGATCTTGATTGTCGATGATGCCAATGGCGAGCGTAGCGATGGAGAGAATGCAGACGCTGTGCTGCAGAGCATTGCCCAGACTCTAGGATCTGAGTCTGGCATCCTAGCCGTGATTGGCCATACCTCAAGCGACGCAACGCTCTCCGTTGCTGAGATTTATCAGCAGCATCAACTGGTTTTAATGTCTGCTACGAGTACTGCTGTCGCACTTTCAAAGAAAGGTAAGACCAATCCCTACCTTTTTCGCACTGTGCCTAACGATCGCGTCACGGCCCAAAAGTTGGTTGAGTACTTGAGCGGCCAAAAGGTTGCTCTCTTTTATAATCCCGAGAGCCAGTACAGTCAGTCGCTCCATGATGCCTTTCGCGATGCCCTCTTCCCGGTGGCAACGTTTGAGTTGTCTGACCCCCGTTTTGATGCCTATGCCGATCTAGATGCTGCTGCTGCTGCTGGGGCTGATGCGCTGGTACTGTTCCCCGATCTGACTACCCGCGATCGCGCAATCGAAATCCTCAAAGCCAATCGCAATCACCCGCAATTGTCTCGCCCCTTCCAGTTCCTTGCAGGCGGCGATAGTCTGTATACTTACGATCCAACCTTAACAGATGGCGGTCAGGCTGCAGCAGGGCTAGTGGTCTCTGTACCCTGGCATCACCTGGACAGTCCCAATCCAACCTTTGCAGAGAACGCAAAACACTATTGGGGGGAGGCCAGCTGGCGCACGGCAATGGCTTACGATGCTGTTCAAACGTTGTTGGCAGCCCTGGAAAGATTGGCCGATCGCGATCGCAACAGTCTGCAACACACTCTGGCTGCAAAAGGATTTACTGCTACAGGAGCAACCGATCGCATCGGGTTCGACAACAGCGGCGATCGATCCCAAGATTTAGGAACCCTGGTTAGAATTGTCTCCTGTCAGGGAGAATTGGGGGTTCGTTTTGTGCCATTAAAATCGGCGACACAAGTTGAGAATTTAGCCTGTGTTTCAGAGTAATCGGAATGTGTTTCGCCAACATCCGCTAGAACACCACTCAATCCTGTTCGGTTTAGAAACTGTTCGGTTTAGAAAACGAGAATTAATTTCTCGCGTCGGGGCATAACCTTACATCGCCCGACAGATTGCCGTGCCCCTATAGGTCTATTTTTCGTAAAGTTATTGAATCCGCTATCCTTAGCCAGACGGTATTGGAACACGACTTGGAATAGGAGTGCCTCCTAATGATGCACTTGTGCTAGCCTCAAGATAAGGTTTTGAGAGCCTTATGAAGCAAGGCTCTCAAGATAATCTTCCAAGTTTGTGTACCCGATGACTCTGCAGTACTATACTGCCAACTACGAACGTCTATACTTTTGGCTGGGTCACAGCACTAGTGCTCTGTCAATGCTAAAAGTTAGGGTAAACCCCACGGGGCTTACCCTAACTTTATAATTGTGATACTGCACTAGTGATGGATTTCCACATTCAGCACGTAATGCCCCATTTGTACTTTCTCTGACCACAGCTCGTATTCTACCCGCAGGTGATGGGGAAGAGGATGCCCTGTCATCTGCAAACTGCGTGTGAAATTGCGCAGGCGCATTTGCCCATTCCATCCCATTAAGTCTTCCCGCAACCAATAGCGGCTAAATCCATAGACACCCTGTTCCCAGAGATGGCGATAATTTAAACGGTGATTGTGCTGCATCGTCATTACTGCACGATAGGGGGAGATCTCTAACCAGAGCAGCCGGGGAGATACCGGCGGAGATGAGCTGGATACGTCTGTTGCAGCAGACAATAGGATATCGCCGTGGAGTGTTGGCTCGGTCAGCAACAAATGAAAACGTTCGCGATCCTTTTGATAGAGTGTTGCAGCCGATTCAATGGCAGACCAGATGGGCAGGTCTGTGGAAATCAGTGAAAGACAAACAGGTAGGCGGTGGTGCGTTAGCATAAGCAACCGTGGAGGAGATCGAACAGAGCAAAAACGAACCAGAAGAGCAGATAAAGCGGTAAAATCGCTAGGTTAATCTCCTGACAGTCTAACGCAATGGTGTCCTCAATTGTCGCTACAAAAATTAACCAAGATTGCCAGCAACTGCTGATTCGATCGGTACCCTCAGAAATTTCCTTGCAGGGGCGTATTTGTGTACCAGGAGACAAGTCCATTTCCCATCGAGCGCTCATGTTGGGATCGCTGGCCCAAGGGGAAACAACGATTCAGGGACTTTTGTTGGGAGCTGATCCCTGCAGTACTGCTGCTTGTTTTCGCGCCATGGGAGCGCAAATTTCTGAACTGAATCCAAACCAGGTGACGGTCAAAGGGGTGGGGCTGGGGCAACTGCAAGAACCTGTCAATGTTCTGGATGCGGGCAATTCGGGGACTACTTTGCGTTTGATGTTGGGATTGCTTGCTGCTCAGCCCGACTGTTTTTTTGCCATCACAGGAGATCGATCGTTGCGATCGCGCCCCATGTCTCGAGTGATCCATCCCCTACAACAGATGGGAGCCAAAGTTTGGAGCCGCCAGGGAGGTTTGGCTCCGCTTGCTGTGCAGGGCCAGCGTCTCCAACCGATCCGCTATGCCTCCCCCATTGCCTCTGCTCAAGTGAAGTCTTGTATCTTGCTAGCCGGTTTAATGGCTGAAGGCCAAACCACGGTGACTGAACCTGCGCTGTCTCGAGATCACAGCGAACGCATGCTCAGCGCTTTCGGTGCCAGGGTCGAGGTCGATGCAGACACCTACAGTGTTACGGTGACCGGCCCTGCGCAATTACACGGTCAGTCTGTCATTGTACCTGGCGACATCAGTTCTGCTGCGTTTTGGCTCGTGGCGGGGGCTATTGTGCCGGGGTCTGAGATATATATCGAAAATGTTGGTGTTAATCCAACTCGTACAGGAGTGTTGGAAGCGCTAGCCCAGATGGAAGCCGACATTACCCTGGAAAATAAACGCCTGGTGGCGGGCGAACCGGTTGCCGATCTGCGCGTTCGCCATGGTCCGCTCAGAGCCTGCGAATTGTCGGGGAATTTGATCCCCAGACTGATCGACGAAATCCCTATTTTGGCTGTAGCTGCAGCGTTTGCGAAGGGGACAACCCGGATTCGAGATGCGGCTGAATTGCGGGTCAAAGAATGCGATCGCATTGCAGTCATGGCCAGTCAGCTCGAACGCATGGGGGCGAAAATTACTGAACTGCCTGATGGACTGGAGATTTTTGGAGGCCATACGCTTTCGGGTGCCGATGTCGATAGCCATACTGACCATCGCATTGCTATGAGTCTTGCCATTGCTGCCCTCAACGCAGCCGGACACACTGCTATCTATGGTGCCGAAGCAGCTGCCATTTCTTATCCCAACTTTGTTCCTACATTGCAACAACTGCTTGACAGCACGGTAGCCCTATAGATGTAATGATTTTTGAGCCTGCGGGTTCCACTCGCAGGCTCAAAAATCATTACTTGTTTACCCCTACCGACAGCACACCAACAGGAATATCAAGTTGAGGGAATACAGTCCAGCATGCCTTGTCTATTTTGGACTCCTTAGATTCGATCTTGGAGACAGGGTTGAGTTTCAAAATAGACAACCTTAATCTGGGAAATTGATAAAAATACTCGATCTATAACCAGATTCACGCAAATCTAACTGCATAAATTAACTGATATAGAGTTCTGTAAATTTACCACTGTTAACCTGGTAAAAACTATTTTATCCTTAGGAGAGTAAGACAGAATCGATATATTTTTCCGTTGATCGGGCCAAGTTCTCAAAAAAACAAGCCTTTAGTGTTCCCATTCTTACACTTAGCTACTATAATTATTTTTAGACTGAAGCGTTGTCCTGTTTGAACGCTTGGAGTGCTCTCCCACAAAAAACCTGCGGCTGCGATCGCGGACAGATTCGATCTCAATTCTCTTACGCATCAGAGAAAGAAACTGATTGTTTCCGATCTCTGTCTTATACCATCTTTATTGAGTCTCCCTAAGAAAAAAAACGAACCCTGGCCCTGAACCTATTAGAGATCGTCTTACCCTTTGTATGCCTTTTCCAGGCATCAACCCTGTCCATTTTGAGAACTATCGATTTTCCACTGGGAAAAACCCCAGATAGATCCCAAGCGAGAAAGAGTTGAAAGCCCCAGATGGATAGTTAACAGCAGTAGAGGTCAATAGTATGACTACCGCTAAAATTCTGGTTGTAGACGATGAACTCGAATTAGAACGATTGATTAAGCAAAGATTTCGGAAGCGGATCAGGGCAAAAGAGTTCGATTTCTTGTTTGCCTCCAATGGGATTGAAGCATTGGATAAATTACAACAAGAGCACCATATCGATCTGGTATTAACAGATATCAAAATGCCAGACATGGATGGTCTGACCTTGTTAGGATTGTTGCCGACTATCGACCAAAATCTCAAGGCAGTTGTCGTGTCTGCCTATAGCGATATTCCGAACATCCGAGCAGCAATGAATCGGGGAGCTTTTGACTTTCTCACAAAACCAATTGACTTTCAAGACTTAGAACTGACTATCCAGAAAAGTTTGGCGTCTGTACAACAGATTAAAGAGCAGCAACAATCTCAGGCAAAGTTGCAGGACAGTACTGTTCGCAAATCTTCCATTCGTCTACCCGATCGCAGCTGGTTTATCGATCGTCTTTCTAAAGTTATTAATCAACAAAAACAAATTCTAGATGGGTTTTATGCTGTTCTTTTGATTGACTTAGATCGTTCTCAGGTTGTTCATGATAACGTCGGTTGTATCGCAGGAGAGCGATTTCTCAAGATCGTTGCTGATAGGCTCAAGTGCTGCGTACGCGATCCTGATATTGTGGCGCGTTTTGGGGAAAATAAATTTGCAATTTTGCTTGAGAGTATTGCTAACGTCAAAGATGCTAAATCAGTTGCCGAGCGAATCCAAAGACAACTACAGCTCCCCTTTCAATTAGATGGCTACGAGATCTTCTTTACGAGAGTCAGTATTGGTATTGTTCCTGGGAGTGTAGGGTATCAGAAACCAGAAGATTTACTCCAGGATGCAAATGTTGCACTGTATCGGGCAAAGGCCCAGAGCAACAGATGCTATGAAGTCTTCAGTTCAGAAATACAAGCAAATATTGTTGACCTCTTGCCTCTAGAAAATGCTCTGCAGCAATCAGTTTTCCAAGAGCGATTGTGTCTTCACTATCAGCCAATCATCTCATTTTTAACAGGTCGGTTGAATAGCTTTGAAATTCTAGCACGTTGGCGTCATCCTTATCGGGGGCTGGTTTCCCCCACTGAATTTATCCCCCTTGCCGAAGCCAGCGGCCTGATCGCTCCTCTGAGCTGGTGGATTCTTCGATCGGCTTGCGAGCAACTCAAGCGCTGGCAGCAGGAATTTCCCAAGCAATCCAAGCTGGCAATTAATGTCAATCTTTCGTCTGTTCAACTCAAACAAATGAATTTTGTAGAGCAGATTGAGCAAATACTGCACTCTACAGGTCTTGAGGGCAATCATTTGAAAATTGAAATAACAGAACGTTCTTTGCTAGAAGATGGTGACTTTCACATCAAGCCTCTCAAACAGCTAAAAGCGCTAGGAATTCAAATCTGTGTTGATGATTTTGGTACAGGGTATTCTGCTTTAAGTCGTTTGCATGAATTTCCCATAGATATCTTAAAAATCGATCGATCTTTTGTCAGGTGTATTGATGAAGATTCTGGCAGTCTTGAAACGGTCAAGATGATTGTGACGTTGGCTCATAGCTTGGAGATGGATGTCGTAGCTGAAGGTGTGGAAACAATTTCACAATTGTCCAAGCTACAACAATTAGGCTGCGAGTTTGTTCAAGGATATCTCTTCTCTAGACCGGTTGATAGCCAAGAGGCCAGTCGACTGTTGCGACAAAACAGTCAATTTCAAGCGATTTGATAATGCAACAAGGCATCACAGCTTAGCCCCCCCGCAGGGGGGCTAAGCTTCTAATGGGTGTTTATAATTTTGTGGGTCGTGCTAGGGGGTATTATTTTTGAAGGAACAGGATATACCAGCCTTGTTTGGTCGCTGTCCCATGGTAGGTTTGTTTCCACTTCGCGACTAAATTGAACTGGCCAAATTATTCTGCAGCAATTGGGTAGCGATCGCTGTGCGTTAGTTTTGTGCGATCGCAGCGACACCTGGCAAGTCGTAGCTATGGCCACAACTGAAACGACAGAACTATGTTTGGAACCCCTGGAGAGCCATACCGATCTAACCGTGAAACTAATTCAATACGTCAAGAATACCCAAACCATTGTCACGATCGACGATCTGAACACCGACTTACCTATATCGACGACTATCTCGACCAGCAGCAACCGCAAAGCTTGTTGTGCTTGCTCATCCTCAATCAAGCACAATTGATTAGCATTCTGTATTTAAGCAATCTAGTCAGCCAGCGGCGCAATACTGTTCGGTTAAAAAATGGCGACTCGAGTCGCAGCGACAAAAACAAAGTCCTAGCAGTCCCGTAGGATGGGCAAAGGCAAGCGCCCGTGCCCATCACAGGAGATAGATGGGCACGCTTCGCTTTGCCCATCCTACTGCTTAAACCGAACAGTATTGGCCAGCGGCGTATTTACAGAAGATCGCATTCTCATCCTCAACTTTCCTGCACCCAGGCTGCAATTTCCTTAACCAATGCCCGCCTTCCTAGCAACCTTCTAGCCAACGAAACTCGTATCCGCGACAGCGAACAGCGTTACGTCTCCCTGGCAGCAGCTGTCCCGGTGGGGATTTTCCGCACAGATGCGATGAGACGTTGCATCTACGTCAACGATCGCTGGTGTCGGCTTGCTGGATTGACTCCAGACGCTGCGGCCGGGGACGGATGGCAGGCAAGATTGTATTCTGAGGACTGCGATCGCATTACGGCTGAATGGTATCAATCTGCCGAGGAAAACCGTCCCTTCCAGCTCGAATATCGGTTTCAACGGCCTGACGGTCAAATAATATGGGTCTATAGACAATCTGTTGCTGAACAGGATGCCGACGATCAGCTCAAGTGTGACCGTAATTTTCCTTACCTGACTTAAAAGAAACTGTAAATAGCCGCAGTTCAACGGAGAGCTGAATTCCGCTAAATAGCCGACGCGAATTTGCGTTTTATCAGTTATTCTGGTGGATGGTAAAGTCTCGCGAGCACAGTATTCTCAAGGGTAAGCCAGGGTTATGGAACGAGCCGATTGAGCAAGCGAACCCTTGGGGTTTTTGATATGCATGTGATATTCACAGTCATGTGAAAGAGGCAATGACATTTTCCCCAGCTTGCTGTCTCTGCTTTTCCAAGCCCATTTTTCAATCGTGACTCGATTGCTATGATGAATCTTGCTGGTTATCGCTTTGGCGAGACGCTCTACCAGGGCACGCGCACTCTGGTCTATCGGGGAATCCGAGACTGTACTACTGAAGCGTCCTTGTTGAAGACTCACAAACCCATCATTATTAAAGTCTTACGTAATCCGCACCCCCACTTCAACGAGCTGGTTCAGTTTCGCAACCAATACATCATTGCCTGTCACCTCGATCATGCCAATATTGTTCAGCCCCTGGCCCTGGAGCGCTACGGCAATCGCTATGCGTTAGTGATGGTAGATGAAGGTGCGATCGCGCTGCGAGACTACTGGCAACCATCCCCTGGCGACCTCGGTACCTTCCTCTCCATTGCCATCCAACTGGCTGAAGCGCTGCACTATCTCAGTCAAAAACGCATTATCCACAAAGACATCAAACCGGCCAATATTCTGATTCACCCTGAAACCCACCAGGTGCAGTTGATCGACTTCAGCATCGCTAGTTTACTTCCTAAAGAACAACAACAACTGACCAGTCCAAACATCCTGGAGGGTACCCTCGCTTACATTTCCCCTGAACAAACCGGACGGATGAACCGGGGCATCGATTACCGCACCGACTTTTATTCTTTGGGTGTCACCTTGTTCGAACTTCTGACAGGAGAACTCCCTTTCAATAGCGACAACCCAATGGAGTTAGTCCACTGTCACATTGCGAAAATGCCCCATACATTAGGGAACGGGGAACGGGGAACAGGGAACAGACAAGAGATTCCCACAACGATTTCAGATATCGTCATGAAGCTGATGGCAAAGAATGCGGAGGATCGCTATCAGAGTGCTCTGGGATTGAAATACGACCTGGAGAAATGTCTGCATCAATGGAAAGAAACGGGAAAAATTGAACGGTTTGCTTTGGGAGAACGGGATGTTTGCGATCGCTTCCTGATTCCCGAAAAGCTCTACGGTCGCGACAGAGAAGTACAAACCTTGCTCGATGCCTTTGCGAGAGTGGCAGGTGGGGCAACGGAAATCATGTTAGTGGCAGGATTTTCGGGCATCGGCAAGACTGCCGTCGTCAACGAAGTCCACAAACCCATCGTTCAAAAACGAGGCTACTTTATTAAAGGGAAATACGACCAATTTAATCGAAACATTCCTCTCTCCGCTTTTGTACAGGCATTCCGAGACTTAATGGATCAGCTACTCAGCGAATCCGATACCGACTTAGCCAATTGGAGAACCAAAATTCTCGAGGTTGTTGGCCAAAACGGACAAGTCCTGATGGAGGCGATCCCTGAGTTAGAACGTCTAATTGGCAAGCAACCTCCTGTACCGGAACTTTCAGGCACTGCCGCCCAAAATCGCTTTAATCTCCTGTTTGGTAACTTTATCCGCGTCTTCACCACCCAAGATCATCCCCTGGTCATTTTTCTAGACGATCTGCAATGGGCCGATGCCGCTTCGCTCAATCTGCTCAAGCTGCTCATGGACGAGTCAGACACAGGCTATTTACTCGTGTTGGGTGCGTATCGAGATAATGAAGTGTCTCCTGCTCATCCGCTAATGTTGAGCCTGGATGACATTCAAAAACAAGGTGCAACTCTCAGTACCCTAACTCTGAAGCCTTTGAACGAAACGGACATTACGACTTTGGTGGCCGACACCTTGATCTGTTCAGCGACATGTGCCTTGCCGTTAACCCGTTTGGTCTATCAAAAAACTCAAGGGAATCCGTTTTTTACGACTCAATTTTTGCAGGGGTTGCATGAAGACAATTGCATTGTTTTCATTCCCCCTTCCTCCCCTGGTCAGGGGGAAAGTCAGGGGGGATGGCAGTGCGATATGGCTCAAGTCCGACAGCTTGCCCTCACCGATGATGTCGTGGAGTTCATGGTTGGGCGGTTGCATAAGTTGCCAGAGGCGACGCAGGAGGTGTTGAAGCTGGGGGCTTGTGTCGGCAGCCGATTCGATCTGATGACTCTATCAGTGGTGTGCGAACGATCGCAGGAGAACGTCGCAACCGATTTATGGCAGGCATTGCAAGAAGGTTTTGTCGTTCCCGAAAATGAGACCTACAAGTTCTTCCAGGGAGACCAAAATCAGACACAAGCATTCAAGAATGTTGTGGTTGGCTATCGTTTCTTACACGATCGAGTTCAGCAAGCGGCCTATTCTCTGATTCCGCAAAGTCGCAAGCAGATGACACACTTGAAGATTGGACAATTGTTGTTGAAGAATACGACTGACCAGGAGCGGGAGGACAATCTCTTCAGAATTACGAATCAATTGAATATTGGCATTCCTTTGCTGCAAGCATTCTCTGAACGAGAATCGCTAGCTCGACTGAATTTGGCTGCGGCACAGAAGGCAAAATCTGCGGCGGCTTATGCTGCCGCAGCAAACTATTTGAAAACTGCGATCGCATTATCTTCAGGGGACTTGCCCGCAGAAGGTGTGCCTGCAGAAGATGTGCCTGCAGATAATTTGCGTCGGCAAGATCCATGGCAAAGTCACTATGCCTTGATGCTGCAACTGTATAACTTGCTGGTTGAAGTCAGTTATCTCAATGGCAATTTCGCAGAAACGACGCAACAGATCGAAATAGTGCTCGACAACGTCGTCGATCTGCTCGATCGCATCAAGGTTTACGAAATTCGCATTCAAGTTGCGATCGCACAAGGTCAGTGTCAGACTGCACTGGATATGGGCCTGGAAATTCTTGCTTTACTGGATATTCCTCTCAAGGATGCCCCACCCGAAACTATTGAAATTGATGCGCTCTACCGCTTGCCGACGATAACCGATCGGCGCATCATCGCTGCTCTGAATATCCTGAGCAAACTCTGGGCTCCTGCCTTCATCGCTAATCCTGCCTTGCTGCCGCCAGTGATTTTGACGATGCTGAACTTGTCTGTCACCTACGGCAATTCAGCAACCAGTGCCTTTGCCTATGCGCTCTACGGTATGTGGCTCTGTGCGACAACGACAGATATTGAATTGGGCTATCAGTTTGGGCAACTGGCGCTGCATATCCTGGAGCAATATGAAGATGCCGATCTGAACTGTAAGGTGAATCAACTCTTCCATGCCTTTATTCGGAACTGGAAAGAATTGGCCCGCGATCGCATCGAATGTCTTGCCCAAAATGTATTAACTGGCTTAGAAACTGGCGACATTGAGTTTGCCTGCTACTCCGCCATCAACTATTGCGACAACCTTTGTTTGATTGGCGAACCGCTGTTGATTGTACAGCAAAAGCAAGCTCATTACATTGAATTAACCTACAGCCTGAAACAAGAATTCCAATCCTTTGCCGCTTCAATCTGGGGGCAGTTTGTTGAAAACTTGATGGATCGGGCGGCTGATGCCCAACAATTGGTCGGTCAGCGATTCGACGAGCAGACAGCAATTGCGTTGCTGAAAGAGAGTCATGCCTTGACTGCATTGTGTTTCTTCCACATCGCAAAAACGATTCTGCATTATTTGTTCAACGATTTCGAAGCGAGCCTCAACCATTCCGCATCAGCCGCTCAGTACGAGCAGGCCGTAGGTGGATTGTTCCCGATCGCGCAGATTCCTTTCTATCGGTCGTTGGCTTTGTTAGCGCTCTACCCCACCGCTCATCCAGAGCAGCAGGGGCAAATGCTGGACGAGGTCGATCGCCATCAACAGCGTCTAGCAGTTTGGGCAACCCATGCCCCTGAGAACTTTCAGCACAAGCACGATTTGGTCGCAGCTGAAACAGCACGGATTCTGAATCAGCGAGAGCAGGCTATCGACCTCTACGATCGGGCGATCGCGGGTGCCAAAGCGAATCAATACCTCCATGAAGAAGCCTTAGCCAACGAACTCGCAGCCAAATTCTACCTCAATTGGAACAAAGCAAAAATGGCTGCAATTTACTTGCAAGAAGCCTATTATTGCTATGCCCAGTGGGGAGCTAAAGCCAAAACCAGGCAGCTCGAACGGACCTATCTGCAACTGCTGACCCCCATCCTGCAACCCGCTGAACCGCGCCTCAGCCCCAACCCCCCTGTTCCCTCTAGTCAAGCCCTGAGCACTGTCACGACAACAACTGCTAGCCTCGACCTCGCTGCTGCCATCGAAGCGGCCCGCTCTCTCTCCGAGGACATTGAACTTTCTGCCTTACTGTCTAACTTAATGCACCTCGTCCTCAAACATGCTGGGGCCGATCGGGGTAGCTTACTGTTAAACCAGACGGGTTTCTGGGAAGTCGTTGCCCAATGGTCGCACGGTAGCTGTGACTTATCTGTTCACCCTCTTGACCAAACAGATACCTTACCCCATCGGATTGTCAACACAGTCAAACGGACTCGACAGACCTTATCGATCGAGAACCTTGCCTGGGATACAACCTTCACTGGCGATCCCTATCTGATTCAACAGCAACCCAAAAGTTTGCTGTGTACCCCGATTCTCAAACAGGGCCAACTCCTTGGCCTCCTCTATCTCGAAAATCATCTGACGACCGGTGCGTTCACCCCCGATCGCATCGAAGTGCTGAACTTGCTTACGGCTCAGGCGGCTATCTCGATCGAAAATGCCCGCCTTTACAGGCGTCTGGAAGACTACAGCCATACTCTGGAAGATCGAGTGGAACAAAGAACTAAGGAACTGCAACAGAAAAACGACCATTTGCAACAGACATTGCATCGGTTGCAACAGACCCAAACTCAGTTAGTTCAGGTGGAAAAAATGTCCAGTTTAGGGCAACTGGTGGCGGGCATTGCCCATGAAATCAACAATCCCATCACCTTTATTGCAGGGAACATCGGGCACGCCCGCGCCTATGTTTGCGAGTTACTCGACCTGATTGCCCTTTACGAACAGGAGGCTCCCCTGGCTGCTGCTGCGATCCGAGACCAGTTAAACGGGATGGATCTGGACTTTTTGTGCGGCGATTTGCATAAGCTGTTAGATTCTATGCAAACTGGCAGCGATCGCATTCGCCAGATTGTGCTGGGTCTGCGAAACTTTTCTCGCCTCAACGAATCCGGCAAAAAGGCAGTAGACCTGCACGAAGGTCTGGAAAATACGTTATTGATTTTGCAGCATCGTCTCAGTACTCAAGCCGATTCGCCTCCGGAACTGGTGCTCCAGAAACAACATTGCCAGTACAAACAGCCGAAGATTGCTGTTGTCAAACAATATGGCAAGCTGCCCCCCGTGTATTGCTACGCCAGCCAGCTCAATCAAGTCTTTCTCAATATTCTCTCCAATGCGATTGATGCGTTATCGGCACCATCAGCGGGCACTTGCCCGGAAATTCGCATCACCACTGATATGCGAGACCATCAGACTGCTCAGATCCGCATTGCTGACAATGGCCCAGGCATGAGTCAAAGCATTTGCCAGAAGGTGTTCGATCCCTTTTTTACCACCAAACCAGTTGGGCAAGGGACCGGTTTGGGCTTATCGATTAGTTATCAGATTGTCACAGAACAACATGGTGGGCAATTACATTGCCGTTCTCAGCCAGGGAAGGGTACAGAATTTGCGATCGATCTTCCCGTTTTCAGTCTTGTGTAATATCTTCTCCTACCAATGCTTTAGATTGCAACCCAACCGCTATGATGAACCTTGCTGGTTACCGCTTTAGCGAGACGCTCTACCAGGGTACACGCACTCTGGTCTATCGGGGAATCCGGGACTGCGCTTGTCACATCGCCAAGCCAGTCCAACTCAAACCTCAAAATATCTTCTACAGAGACGCTTCGCGGTTCTGGAATGCCGAAGGCGATACAAACCTCAAACAAAAAGTATCGGAACGAACGATTAAACTCGAGTCGGCTTTACAGAAATTGCAGAAATTTCAACTGCAATTGGTGCAACATGAAAAGATGGCAACTTTGGGCAATTTGATTGCTGGAGTTGCTCACGAAATCAATAATCCCATGGGTTTTATCGATGGGAATCTCAATGCTGCGCGAGAACATCTCCAAGATTTGCTCGCTATTATTGCCCTCTATCAAGAAAATGCGTCCGTCTCGGATGCCATCATTGCAACGATCGAAGATATCGATCTTAATTTTATCAAGGAAGACTTTCCCAAACTTATTGCATCCATGCAATGCGGTTGCGATCGCATTGCCAGTATCAGCACCTCTTTACGAACATTTTCCCGCACGGATACCGACGCAAAAACAGAATTCGATCCTCACGAAGGCATGGATAGCACTTTATTAATCTTGAAATATCGCCTGAAAGCGAACGAGCAACGCCCCGCGATTGAAATTGTAAAAAAATATGGCAATATTCCAGCAATTAAATGCTATGCATGACCAATCAATCAAGTGTTTATGAACTTATTGACGAACGCGATCGATGCTATCGAGAAAAGTAATGAAGGAAAAAGTTTTCAAGATATAGAAGATCGACCCAATTGCATTACGATCGCAACTGATTTGAGCGTGGATAAAAAGAATGCGATCGTGCGAGTTGCTGACAATGGGACAGGAATACCAGAAGCGGTGAAAGCGAGAATCTTCGAGCAAGGATTTACGACCAAAGATGTGGGTAAAGGTACGGGATTGGGAATGGCGATCGCCCGTCAAATTGTGGTAGAAAAACATGGCGGCAATATTGTCTGTATTTCTGAACTGGGCAAAGGAACTGAGTTTGCGATCTCTCTGCCTTTCAGCTAGTACTCTCGATCTCCCAGTAGAGAGATCGCAACCTTCACGAGCTTTTCACAATCTTTAACTAGATTGAATAAAAATAAATCTCCTAAACTGAGAAAGAATAATTATAGAACAAACTTAGATATTTTACCTTGATTGACCCATGCACCCACTTATCAAGAAACTCAATAGTACTTCATTGCGGAATATTTTGATTATTCCTTTTATCGTGCAAATTATTAGTACGGTGTCTTTAGTGGGCTATCTTTCCTTTAGAAGCGGAAAAAAAGCAGTCGAAGACCTTGCCAATCGACTGATTGATGAAACCGGCGATCGCATCGAACAAAAGCTAGATTTCTATCTCGCAACAGCCAATCTGGTCAATCAAATCAATCGCGATTTAATCCGCACCGAAAATCTCGATACCACGGATCCCGATCGCTTGGGTCGGCATTTTTGGCAGCAATTACAGCAATTTGAGACCGTCGATTATATCTATTTTGCCAACGAACGCGGCGGCATTGTCTCCGTCGGGCGCGATGAGACTTATGGCTTTAATTTCTCCATCACCGATAACTTTGTGAGCGGTGATTTTAAACGTTATGCTCTGGATCGAGCCGGAAATCCTCAAAACCTCATTAATACCAGACCAGATTTCGATGCGCGTCAACGGGGTTGGTATAAATCGGCGGCCCCTCTCCAAACTCCGGTTTGGAGTGAAGTTTATGCCGGTGCCTTGGAAGCCTCTCTAGGCATTAGTGCCGCTCATTCCGTCTATGACGATCGCCCAACCTTAAAAGGTGTTTTGGGAATCGACTTACTCTTAGCGCAAGTCTCTGAATTTTTGCAAAATTTACAAGTCAGCGAGTCAGGACAGATTTATATTATCGGGCGATCGGGGCTAATGGTTGCGGCTTCTAATAAAGAGAGTTTATTCGCAACCGACACCAACGCGGAAAATCCAGAGCGACTCAATGCCGCAGACAGTCCCAATCAAGTTGTCGCAGAGAGTGCCAAATTCCTCCTCTCTGGCTTTGGCGAATTCTCTCAAATTACCGAAGATGCCCGCATGACCTTCAACATCGATCGCGAGGGCTATTTTGTAAAAGTCATTCCCTTTCAGGAGGAAGGCGGATTGGATTGGCTCGTGACTATCGTCGTCCCGGAATCCGACTTTCTCACAGAAATTAACGCCAATACCCGGACGACAATTCTCCTCTGCACGGGAACTTTGGTCTTGGCTGTCGCGATCGGCATTCTCACGGCCCGTTGGGTCGTCCGACCACTGCTGCATCTCAACCAATCCGCCCAAGAACTCGCTCGCGGTCAATGGGAAAAACGAGTCACAACCCAACGACGGGATGAGGTGGGCGAACTGACCAACGCATTCAATGAAATGGCCGGTCAACTCAAAGAATCCTTTACTACCCTAGAACAACGCGTTGCCGAACGCACCGCCGAACTAGAAGTGGCCAAAGAAAAAGCGGAAGTCGCCAACCAAGCGAAAAGCTCTTTCATTGCCAACATGAGCCACGAGTTGCGATCGCCCCTCAATGCTATCTTGGGATTTACCCAGATTATGACCCGCTCTCAAACTCTCCCCCCAGAACACCAAGAAAGCGTCGGTATTATCAACCGCAGTGGCGAACATCTTTTAACCCTGATTAATAACGTCCTCGACCTCTCCAAAATCGAAGCCGGACGCATTACCCTCAACGAAACAAACTTCGACCTGCATCGCCTCCTCGATGACATTCACGATATGTTTCAACTCAAAGCCAGCGATAAAGGCTTGCAGTTACTCCTAGAACCCGCCGAAAGTCTTCCCCGTTACATTCGCACCGATGAAGTCAAGCTCCGCCAAATCCTGATTAATTTAATTAACAATGCCCTCACATTTACCGAGCGAGGCGGAATTTCCCTTCGGGTCAGCCAGAATCAGTCACCCGCTACAGAATCGAAAACCAATAACCAACACCCAATAACAATATGTTTTGAAGTCGAAGATACCGGAGCGGGAATTGCTCCAGAAGAACTCGACCAGCTCTTTGAAGCCTTTACCCAAACTGCAAGCGGTAAACAAGCACAAGAAGGAACCGGGTTGGGACTTTCCATCAGTCGCAAATTTACAGCGTTGATGGGGGGAGAAATGTGGGCGACCTCTCGCGTGGGAGAAGGAACAGTCTTTCGCTTTGAGATTCAATGTCAAGAAGTGGCCGCCGCTGATGTAGAAGCATTGCATGCCCAACGTCGCATCATCGCCCTCGAACCCAGTCAACCTCGCTATCGCATTCTCATCGTCGATGATAAAACCGTCAATCGCCAACTGTTAATCCATTTGCTCAATCCTTTGGGTTTCGAGTTGCAAGAAGCCAGTAACGGGAAAGAAGCTGTGGAAATGTGGGAGATATGGGAACCTCATCTGATTTGGATGGATTTGCGGATGCCGGTGATGGATGGATTTGCAGCTACCCAAAAGATCAAAGCCAGTACCAAAGGACAAGCAACGGCAATCGTTGCCTTAACAGCCAGCGTATTAGAGGAAGAACGGGCGGTGGTGTTATCGGCGGGATGCGATGATTTCCTGCGCAAACCTTTCCGAGACGAGCAAATTTTTAAAGCCCTAGAACAACATTTAGGAGTTCGTTATATCTATGAAGAGATTGCGTCTCCTTCTGAAAACAAGGCTCAACAAGAGGAAGTGCTGATGGCAGAAAATTTGCAAGCCCTTTCCCCAGAAATACAGAGGCAACTGCGTCAGGCGGTGATTAGTGCTAGCAAGAAAGAAATTACGGCGGTTGTGGCGGCAATTGAAACGGAAAATCCAGCCTTGTCGGAAGCAATCGCTACTTGTTTCCATAACTTTGAATACGACAAAATTTTGCACTTAATTCCCAAAAAGGAGGTTTAAAGATGAATGCAGACTCCATGCTGCTTGGTTAAATACCGTGGTAGATGATACCACAACTAAAACGAGAATCCGGTTCAATTCAGATTCAAGACAATGGCTGTGGCATGAGGCCGGAGACACAAGAGTGCATTTTTGAGCAAGGATTCACGACGAAGAGCGTCGGGAAAGGAATGGGGCTGGGGGCTGGGGATGACGATTGCCCGTCAAATCGTTGCCAAGGGTACAATTACCTGCGATTCCACCCTTGGACAAGGGACTATGTTTGCGATCGCGCTACTGGTTGCGTAGGAACGAAGCATTCTCCATTACAATATGTAATGTTTCATTCACCCCAGCCATGGAGCAACGGATTGATATCCGCTAAATTGCCAATGAAATTCAATCCTGAACCAGTTATGTTGGAATAAGGGTAATATATTTTCCCATCCAGCATATTATGATCGCGATCTCGCTCACGGGTTACCATATTGGCGAAACACTCTATCAGGGGACGCGCACGCTTGGTTATCGCGGTAAACGTAGTGACGATAGACGACCTGTTGTCATCAAAGTACTGCGTAACCCACACCCTCACTTTAATGAACTGGTGCAGTTTCGCAATCAATACATCATTGCACGTCACCTCCATCATCCCAACATTGTTCGCCCCCTGGCCCTGGAGCGCTACGGCAATAGCTATGCATTGGTAATGGCGGATGAGGGCGCGATCGCGCTGCGCGATCGCTGGCAACAGTCCCCCCCGCACCCTCAACGACTTTATTAAAGGCAAATTTTGCCAATGCCAACGCAACATTCCTTTCTCTGCCTTTGTACAAGCCTTCCACGACTTGATGGGACAGGTATTGAGCGAATCAACCGCAGGCTTTGATATTTGGCAAGAAAAGATCCTGGCTGCTGTTGGAGATAGCGGTCAAGTTCTGATTGACGCGATTCCTTTGTTTAAACAAGTCATCGGCGAACAGCCAGCCGTGCCTGAATTATCGGGCAGTGCCGCACAAAATCGCAACCGACTCTTGCAGAAATTTATTGCAGTTTTTACGACTCTGGCACATCCCCTGGTGATGTTTCTGGATGACCTGCAATGGGCTAATTTGGCTGCTCTCAATCTGATCGAAAAGTTTTTCAAGGAGACAAACACGAGGCTAAGGCAGTTGAAGAGGTTGCAGTGGGTTATCGTTTTTTACACGAATGAAATTATCCTATCCAAGTAAAAATTTTTATGAAAATTAGATCCGTTCTGATTTTATTTCTTCTTTTTGGCTTGGGAGCAGGACTGGCGAATTGCTCGGCCTCTGACGTTCAATCTCCAAACGATTCTACGATTGTAGACTCCGAGCGGGATTCCCAGGCAAGCGAAGAAGATTCATTGGTCATTTGGTGGCAGCAATCATTTGTCAGTGGAGTTGATGAAGAGATCGCCCGGTTAGTCCGCGAATGGGAGCAAAGTTCTGGCATTAAGACCACTTTACAATTACAACCCGAATCGATTGACAAACAACTTAATAGTGCGATCGCTCAAGATAATGCTCCCGATCTTGTTGCTATTTTCGATCTCTCTGATGTTGTTCCCCAGTTGGCTTGGGAAGGGAAGTTAGCAGATGTTTCTGATATTATTCAACCGACCAGAGATTCATTTAATCCGGGCATTCTTGATAGCGTTAAATTTCTAAACAAAACAATAGATAAACGTAGCTTCTATGCTGCTCCAATAGCGATGACTACATACAATATTCACTATTGGAAACCTTATCTCGATCGCCTCGGCCTCAAGGCCAGCGATATTCCTCAAGATTGGCAGGGGTTTTGGACATTTTGGCAAGAGGCACGCGATCGATTGTACCAGCTAGGAGAGAAAAATGTTACCAGTTTTTGTATAACACTCAATAAAGATTCTGATGATGGGCCCGAGGCTTTTTTGCAATTTCTTCATGGTCATAATGCCAATATTTTCGATGGTGAGGGAAATTTGGTTATCGATTGTCCAGAAAATCGCCAAGGATTGATTAATACCTTTTCTCAGTTAGCGAATTTATATCTGGAGGGATACATTCCTTCTGGAGCGATGGAATGGGGAAATCCAGATAACAATTTCCAATTTCTCGATCGCAAATGCTTGTTAGTGACCAACGGTTCTCTTTCCATTCCTGCCACCCAGAAATTACCGGATAGTCCCTACACCCAGCAAGAGAAAAACCGCTACGTCAACGAAATTGTCACCCTATCAAGTTGGCCAAACACGGTCAATGGCAGTCCTTTTGAAGTTCTTGTTGGAGGTGCCTGGGTTGTTGTTCCCGCCGATTCTGAGCACACTGTAGTCGCTAAGCAATTTCTTTCCTATTTATTGCAACCCGAAAATCTCCAACGATTGACCGAGCAGTTTAAAGGACGATCTCTACCCCCCATGCCAGATCTCTTGAATACCCCGTTTTGGCAAAATTCTAACGACCCTCACCTTGCCGCCTTGCAAGTCATTTCTGCGGGCAACATTCGGCCTTATCCCGACACCCTGAATCCAGCTTACGCGGAAATTAGCCAGCAACGGATATTTACCACTGCCTTAGAAAGGGTCATTCGAGACGGTGTTTCTCCAGCAGCAGCAGCAGATGATGCGATCGCTCGCATCAAGGAAATTATTAACCAATATGACCAATAATTAAAATTGGGAAGAGGAATCATGGCATTCCCTATTAGAAAAAGTCTTTTAGTTCAATTAACCAGCTATTTTTCGCTATTATCTGTTATCACCACTGGCATTGTTGCCTTTGCAGCCTACAATCAAGCCAGACGCGCTCTGACGAAAGCAGTCGTCGCTCGCCTGACCGTTGCCACGGCCTTAAAAAGCACCCAACTCGATGAATGGGTTGATAATCAGCTCCAGGATATTCTTTTAACCAGTCAACATCATCCCATTCGAGAAGCTGTGGCAATGTTGCTAACGACCGATCCTTCAGCACCCACTTATCAAGCAGCCGAGAGATCGCTGAGACAGTCCCTCGATCTCTGGACGAGCATTAAGCCTAATTTAGAGTATATTCGCTTCACCACGAGAGGCAGTTATGTCATCTTTGACGCGCAATATCCAGAAACCAAAGGAAGATATCGACCCAATGCCGCCCCGTCGACCTTCTTTACCTCGAATACTGCCGATGCGATCGTTCCCAACTTCTATATTTCTCCAATAACCGGTAAATCTGCGATTACCTTAGCCACTCCGCTTGCCGATGAAGAACAAATCCAAATGGGAGCGATCGCGGTGGATCTGGACTTGGCAGATATCGATACCCTCATTCGCAATAATACGGGATTGGGAGACACGGCAGAAACGTATCTGGTCGCGGACAGCAAAAAAGGGGCTATCTTTATCTCGAGAGCGGGCGAGGAAAATCTAGAATCCCAAAACGCTATCAGCAGCAGGGGCATCGATCGGGCGATCGAACGTCAAAATGGTTCTGGACTCTACGAGAATTATGCGGGAATTCCCGTGGTCGGGGTTTATCGCTGGCTCCCCGACCAAGAATTAGCCTTGCTGGCAGAAATCTCTCAAACGGAAGCCTTTGCCCCAGCCAGGCAACTGGCACGCAATATCGTTCTCATTGGCTTGCTTTCTGCGGCAGTCCTGTTAGTGGGAGTCTATTTACTCTCTCGGCAAATCGTCCGTCCGATCGTTGCCATCTCTCAAGCCGCAGAATCTCTAGCCGCAGGCGATTTAAGTCAAACTGCTCCCGTAATGACCGAGAACGAAGTCGGACTGCTGGCCCAGACTTTTAACCAAATGGCAGCCCAGTTAAAAGCATTAGTTGAAGATTTAGAAAAACGAGTGCAAGAGCGGACGGCGGAACTGGCGATCGCCAAAGAAAAAGCGGAAGTGGCCAACCAAGCGAAAAGTTCCTTCCTCGCCAACATGAGTCACGAGCTGCGTACTCCCCTCAATGGCATTCTCGGTTATGCCCAAATTCTCCAACAGGACAGCAGTTTAGATCGCAAACACCTCAAGGGGATGCAAACGATCTATCAGTGCGGCACTCATCTGCTCGATCTGATCGAGGATATCCTCGATTTGAGTAAAATTGAGGCTGAGAAAATGGAGTTATACCCGGCTGAAATCCATCTTCCTAGTTTTTTGGACAGCATTGCCGACATGTGTCTTATCAAAGCTGAAGCCAAAGGGATTGACTTTGTTTATCAAACTCCCCAGCAATTGCCCCATCTGATTTATGTAGATGAGAAACGATTGCGTCAGGTGCTGCTCAATCTTCTCGGTAACGCGATTAAATTCACTGCAGTTGGGACGGTGACGTTCAGTATTGAGATTTTAGTGCGGCAGGAAAACTATGGGCCGGACTTGTTCCCAGCCACCCTACGTTTCCAGGTGCAAGATACCGGAACGGGCATTGCTGCAACACAACTTGAGAGGATTTTCCTCGTCTTCGAGCAAGTGGGGGAAATTGCCCAAAAACAAGCGGGGACGGGGCTGGGGTTGGCAATTTCCCAAAAATTGGTGCAGATGATGGGAACTGAAATTCAGGTCGTCAGCCAGGTGGGAGAAGGAAGTACGTTCTGGCTCGATCTCTGTATTCCCGCGAGCTGGAAAGCAGACGAGCGACAGGTTCAGACGATACCCAGAAGGATTGTTGGGTATGAAGGGGAAATGCGCAAGATCCTGCTGGTTGAGGATCGTGCCGAGAACCGTGACATTGTGTGCCAGGTTTTAACCCCTCTGGGATTTGAGCTGCTCGCGGCTGAGGATGGTCGCCAGGGCCTGGAGCTGGCCCAAACAGAACAACCAGATTTGATTCTGAGCGATCTCAGAATGCCGGTGATGGATGGGTTTGAGATGATTCGACAGTTACGAGACCGCGAACAATTTCGGACGTTACCGATTATTGCCCTGTCGGCCAGTGCCTACGAGCGCGATCGCGCCCAAAGCAAAAACTGTGGTGCGACAGATTTCCTGGCCAAACCCCTGGATATGCAACAATTACTGGAGACGATCCAAACTTATTTGCACTATCAGTGGATTTATCAACACGGCGACGCAGAACCAGCCCACCCCACCCAGCAGGAGGTAACGCCAGACATGATATTGCCCGATTGGGACTGCGTAGAAACACTCTACAATTTCGCCAGAAGTGGATTTTTGTTTGAGATCCAAGACAAACTCGCACAACTGGTTGCCGACGATGCAACATTGACTCCGTTTTGCCAGAAGCTCGGCATCTGGGTTGAGGAGTTTGCAATTAAGGAAATTAAGGACTTTCTCCAACAGGTGCTTGATACCCGCTAATAACAAACTGTCTTAACACATTGATTCCCGAATGTTTTTCAATCGCTCAATGGTTGCTACAAGGATTGGAACATGGATATGTCTGCTCCCCTGAACGGATATTGCATCGCTGAGTCCCTCTATGCCAGTTCGCGGACTTCAGTCTATCGGGGCATGAGGGAAAACGATCGCGCTCCCGTTACCATCAAAGTCCTACGGCACCCCTTCCCCAGCTTCAACGAACTATTGCGGTTCCGCAACCAATATGCAATCGCTTGTCACCTGGAACATCCCGCGATTGTGCGGCCCCTGGCTCTGGAACGTTGGGGTAATTGCTATGCCCTGGTTATGCCCGATTGTGGCGCGATCGTACTCTCCGATTACTGGCAGCAGCATCGGCGCGATCGCAATGAATTCCTCAGTGAATTTCTCGCCATTACCCTGCAACTGACCGACGCCCTGCATTATCTCGGCCAGCAGCGCATCATCCACAAAGACATCAAACCCGCCAACATCCTGATCCATCCTGAGACTCACCAGATCCAGCTGATCGACTTCAGCATCGCCAGTTTGTTGCCTAAAGAGCAACAATACCTCGCAAACCCCAACGTTCTGGAAGGCACCCTGGCCTACATTTCCCCAGAACAAACCGGACGAATGAACCGGTGCATTGACTATCGCACTGATTTTTATTCCCTTGGCGTCACCCTGTTTGAACTCCTGACCGGTGAATTGCCCTTTACTAGCGCCGATCCCATGGAGTTATTACATTGCCATATGGCCCAGGCGGCAAAATTTCCAATCAACAACGAGCAGCAGTGCATTCCAGATGCATTGCAGGCCGTCGTGCTCAAGTTGATGGCGAAGAATGCCGAAGATCGCTATCAGAGTGCCCTGGGCTTGAGACACGATTTAGAGCGCTGCCGACAAGTATGGGACACCACCGGAAAAATTCCCCCATTTAACCTGGGAGAAAACGATCGCAGCGATCGCTTCATCATTCCCGAAAAGCTCTACGGACGGGAAACCGAAGTACAGTTGCTGTTGGCTGCCTTTGACCGGGTTGCAGCAGGCAACACCGAATTAATGCTCGTCGCTGGCTTCTCCGGCATTGGTAAAACTGCCGTCGTCAACGAAGTTCACAAACCTATCGTGCGTCAGAGAGGCTACTTTATCAAAGGGAAATTCGACCAATTTAATCGCAACATTCCCTTCAGTGCTTTCGTTCAGGCATTCCGTGACTTGATGGGGCAACTCCTGAGTGAGTCCGATGAGGAATTAGCGAATTGGAAAGCGAAAATCCTGGCAGCAGTGGGCGACAACGGTCAGGTCCTCATTGACGTAATTCCGGAACTGGAACTGGCGATCGGCCCTCAGCCCCCAGTCCCTGAGCTTTCAGGCACAGCTGTACAAAATCGATTCAATCTCCTCTTTCAGAAATTCATTGCAGTGTTCGCCACACCAGAGCATCCATTAGTGATGTTTCTTGATGACTTGCAATGGGCAGATTCAGCTTCATTGAACTTAATGAAGGTATTGATGGAGGAGAGCGAGCAAGGGTATTTACTGTTGCTGGGAGCCTATCGAGATAATGAGGTTTTCCCGGCACACCCGCTGATGTTGAGCTTAGGTGAGTTAGAGAAGCAAGAAGCGGCCATGTCAACGATGACTCTGGCTCCCTTAACCATTCTCCATGTTAATCAGTTGATTGCCGAAACGTTGAGCTGTCCATCAGAGTTGGCTCAACCTTTGACAGAGCTGGTCTATCAAAAGACCAAGGGCAATCCGTTTTTTACGACTCAGTTTTTGCAGGGTTTATATGAAGATGAGTTGATTGTCTTTAATGGAGACTGGGGATATTGGGAATGCGACTTAGTTCAGGTTCAAGATGCAGCGCTCACGGATAATGTGGTGGAGTTTATGGCGGGGCGTTTGCAGAAGTTGCCCCAGGTTACCCAGAATGTGTTTAAATTAGCCGCTTGCATTGGCAGTCAGTTTGACCTGGAAACATTGGCAATTGTGTGCGAGTCTCCCGTCGAGAATGTGGCAGCAGACTTATGGAGTGCCCTGCGAGAAGGCTTGGTTCTTCCCATCACTCAAGCCTACAAGTTTTTTCAGACTAGACCTGTCCGAGAACTGGAGTGGAAGCCCCCTTCCGAGGGGCTTCCACTCCGATTTTCGAGTGAGGCTACGGGGGAGCAAGAGGAACAATATTCCAAAGATATTTCTGTTGGCTATCGTTTCTTACACGATCGCGTTCAGCAGGCAGCTTATTCTCTCATTCCTGAAGATCGAAAACAGCAAACCCATCTCACCATTGGTCGATTGTTGCTCGAACATGCATCGGCGGAAAACGTAAACCCCGGCCATTTTAAAAACAGTCGTTTTTCTCAGGGACAAAACTCCAGGGACCAAAATGGACGGGGTTTAGAAGACAAAATTTTTGATATTGTCAATCATCTCAATATGGGAGTGGCGTTAATTGTTAAGGATGAGGAGAAAAAACAACTCTGCAAGTTAAATTTACAAGCTGGATGCAAAGCAAAAAATGCAACCGCTTACGAAGCAGCGATTGAATATTTAGGGTTGGGAATCGAATTATTGACCGAAAATAGTTGGGAGTGCGATTACGAATTGACCCTGGCACTGTACGAGTCTGCTACCGAGGCTGCCTATCTTAACGGTGACTTTGAAAAAATGGAGCAGTTGGCTGAGGTGGGACTGAACAATGCTCGTGCCTTACTCGACACCATCAAACTTTATCAGGTCAAAATTCAGGCATTAGAAGCTCGCGCTCGCTTTCAGGAAGCCCTCGATATCGCCGCGATTGTTTTGGAAAAACTGGGAATTCGCCAGTTTCCGAAAGAACCAGATTTCTCAGATATCGAGCGTTGGTTGAGCGAGGTCAAAGCAAATTTGGGCGATCGCCATCCCATGACCCTGGCAGAACTGCCTGCGATGACCGATCCGAATATGCTGGCAGCGATGACAATTCTGTTCTACCTGACTCCCACTGCTTACAAATACAAGCCAGCATTGATGGTATTAATTACATTTGCAGAAATCAATTTATCGCTCCGGTACGGCAACTCGCCTCTGTCTGCTTATGGGTATTCCGTTCAAGGTCTTGTTTTATGCAATACTTTTGGCGAGATCGAACAAGGCTATCAATTCGGCAAACTATCACTCCAACTCGAACTCCAGAGTAATGCCGTGGCTTATGGTCGCGCTTTTTACGTGGTGACGACTCATGTTAAGCATTACAAAGAGCATTTGAGGAATAGTGTCAAAAGTCTTAAAGAAGCCTATGCAATCTGTTTAGAAGTTGGAGACCTGGAATATGCAGGCTACGCCCTTGCCTTCTCCTCATTCTATGGCTATCTTAGCGGCCAAGAATTATCTGCGCTGGCAAAAGAAATGTCAGTTAATAGTAAAGCACTAGAGCGCATCAACAAGGAAACTTCTAAGAACTGGATCGATATGTATCGTCAGATCGTCGAGAATTTGTTGGGACGTTCTCAAAATCCTTGCGCGATCGTGGGTGAAGCCTATGATGAAGAAAAGATGCTGCCTCTGCGCAAGCAAGCCAACGACTTGACAACACAAGGTTATTTCTATGTTCCTCGGGTATTTCTTTGCTATTTATTTCAAGACTGGAATGGTGCAGCTGAGAGTCTTGAAAATGCAGAGAATTGCTTGGGAGGTGCTGCCGGAACGCCGTTGGTGACTCTCTTCTATTTTTACCACTCTCTGGTGATGTTGGCCGAGTTCACCTCGCAACCGGAAAGTGAATGCCAGGAGAGGCTTGAAAAAATTGCCACCAATCAGAAGAGGTTGAAGACTGCAGCAATTCATGCCCCAACCAATTATTTGCACAAATGGCATTTGGTTGAGGCGGAAACATATCGGGTGTTAGGCAAGAAAACAGAAGCAATGGAGCAATACGATTGCGCCATCGCTGGAGCGCGAGAAAACGAATATATCCAGGAAGAGGCTGTAGCCAACGAACGTGCGGCCCAATTCTATCTTGACTGGAACAAAGAAAAATTTGCTGCTCTGTATATGCAAGCAGCCTACTATTGTTATGCTCAGTGGGGAGCAAAAGCGAAAACCGACGATCTCGAAGAACGCTATCCTCAACTGTTAAAACCAATTTTGCAGCCGTCTGCGATGTCGGGTGATGTATTGAACGCGCTGACGACCATTGCTTCGCCTAAGATGTCGTCTTATTCCAGCATTGGCAACAGTTCCAGCAGCAGCCTTAACCAGACGTTCGATTTTGCCAGTATCCTCAAAGCCTCTCAAGCACTGTCTGGCACGATTCAACTGGATGATCTATTGCGGCAGTTAAGTGAAATTATTTTGCAAAGTTCGGGGGGCGATCGTTGTGCTCTGATCCTCCCGAACGGTAAAGGGGAATGGCGGGTGGAGGCGATTGCGACTGCCGAGAACATTGACCTTTGTGGCGTTTCCCTGGAAAGCTATGCTAATTTGCCAGTCAAGTTGATTCAGTATGTTAAGAATACTCGAGAAGTCTTAGCACTCGACGATTTCGAGACTGACTTACCGATCGTCGATCCATACCTCGATCGGCACCCCCAGAAAAGCCTCCTTTGTTTGCCTTTGCTGCATCAAGGGCAGTGGGTTGGCATTCTGTATGTCAGCAATCAATCGACTCAGGGTGTGTTCGCGCGCGATCGCATCCTCATTCTCAATTTCCTTTGCACCCAAGCTGCGACCTCCCTGGAAAACGCACGACTTTACCAGACCTTAGAGCAGCGCGTCGAGGAGCGCACAGAAGCCCTGCGGCAAAGTCAGCAAGAACTCTCTGATTATGTAGAAAATGCGGCAACCTTACTCCATTGTCTTGACGCTAATGGCATCATTATTTGGGCTAATCAAACAGAGTTAGAATTCCTGGGATACGACCGAGAGGACTATATTGGGCAGCCCATTGCCCGATTTCATGCCGATGAGGACGCGATCGCAGATATCCTCGCTCGCCTCGCGAACCATGAAACCCTGCACAATTATGAGGCGCGTTTGCGCTGCAAAGACGGAGCCATTCGCTATGTACAAATCAATTCCAATGTCTTTTGTCGCGACGGGAAATTCGTTCATATACGCTGCTTTACGACCGATATTACAGCGCGCAAACTGATGGAACAAGAATTGCAAGCGAGCGAACGTCGTTACGCCACACTGGCTGAAATGTTGCCAACGGGTATCTTCCTGACTGATCCCCAGGGTCACAGTCGCTATAATAATCCCAGTTGTTGCCGACTGCTGGGTCTGACTCCCGCAGAAGCCCTGGGAGAAGGCTGGGCTAAGACCCTCCATCCGGATGACCGGGAGCGGGTATTTCAAGGGTGGTATCAAGCTGCACACAACCACCAAATGCCTTATGTGACTGACTGTCGCTTTCAGCATCGCGACGGTACAGTCGTTTGGCTGGCAGTGCAAGCGGTTGAAGAAATTGACCCTCAAGGGCACTTAATTGGCTATGTGGGCAGTCTGACTGACATCACGGAGCGCAAAGCTGCCGAAACTGCCCTCAACGATCTGGTGGAAGGAACTGCGGCGACCATCGGTGAGGACTTTTTCCCGGCGCTTGTCCACCATATTAGTCGCGCCCTCAGAGTTCCCATTGCCCTGGTGACTCAATTTGTGGGGGAAGAGCTGCAGAGTCTGGCTTTTGTCGTTGATGGCGAATTGCAACCCAATTTCACCGACGATTTACCGGAAACCCCCTGTCGCGATCTGGTGGTTGACTATGCTTACCACTGCCCCAGTGGTGTTTCTGAACGCTTTCCCAACAACCCGCATCGAGCCAGAGACGTCGAGAGCTACCTGGGGGTAGCGCTGCGCGATCGCCAGGGTCAGGTGCTGGGAAGTTTGTGTATTTTCGATCGACGCCCCCTTCAGGATCCCGAACGAGTTCAGCAGATTCTTAACATTTTCAGCGGCCGAGCTGCAGCCGAGCTGGAGCGCCAACGGGCTGAGCAGGCGATGGAGCGGCTCAATCAGGAATTGGAGGTGCGGGTGCGCGATCGCACGGCACAACTGGCCGCCTCAGAAGATCGGCTCAAAACCTTATTTAATCAAGCAGCAGATGCAGTCTTCTTGCTGGGAGAACAAGGATTTATCGATTGCAATCAGGCTGCCATTGACCTCCTCAGGTACGCCAGTAAAAACGAGTTATTGGCCCTCCAGCCGCACCAAATCTCCCCTGAGCAGCAATCCGACGGTCAACGTTCTGCCGTTAAGACTCAAGCCATGATTCAGGAGGCGTTGCAACGGGGGAGTTCCCGCTTTGAGTGGGTGCATCAGCGCTGCGATGGCGAAACCTTTTGGGCAGAAATTACCCTCACGCCGATCGAATACCAGGCAGAAATCATCTTCCACTGTATGGTTAGAGATATTAGCGATCGCAAACAACTCGAACAAGAACAAGCCCGCCTGATTGCAGTGCTGGAAGCAACTCCTGACTTTATCGGCATTGCCAGTGCTCAAGGTGAAATCTTGTGGCACAACAAATGTCTGCGAGAGCTTCGCACCGATTTGGGCGACCCTGACGATCATCGCTTAATTTCTGACTGTCACCCAGATTGGGTCAATCAAATTATCGTCAACGAGGTACTCCCCGCTGCTATTCAACAGGGCAGTTGGTCAGGAGAACTGGCTCTGCTGGATGGAAATGGGGATGAGATTCCTGTCTCACAGGTCATCATTGCGCATAAATCGGCAACGGGTGAAGTGGAGAATTTTTCGACCATTATGCGGGATATGCGCGATCGCAAAGCAGCCGAAAATGCACTTCAAGAAGAACAATTACGCCTCAAACTGGCCCTGGATGCTGCCAAAATGGGAACCTGGAGTTGCACGCTCCAGACAGGCAAATTGACGTGGTCGGATCGGGCACAAGAAATCTTTGGCTTTGAACCGGGAACCTTTCCAGGCGATCGCGACACCTTTACGGCCATGATCCACCCCGATGATTGCGACCGGGTAATGGAGGCAATTGCCACCACCTTTGAAACTGGAGCGCCCTATCAGATCGAGTACCGTATCCGTCGCCTTGATGGGGAAATCCGTTGGCTCGCGGTCTGGGGACGTGTTCTCTCCCATCCGTCTGAACTTGAACTGCAACTCGTCGGGGTGGTGATTGATGTTAGCGATCGCAAACAAGCCGAAGCCGAACGGTTGAAAGTAGAACAGGTTCGTAAAGAGCTAACGCTGCTGGAGCACATTCTTGACGTTGTCCTGGCCGGATATTGGGATTGGGATATTCCCAACCATCAGGAATACCTGAGTCCTGGCTTCAAGCGTATGTTCGGCTACGAGGATGGCGAGCTACCTAATACGCCTGAAAGCTGGGAAAACCTGATTTTTCCTGAAGATTTACCGACGGTGCTGGACTGTTTTGAACGCCATGTCCAGAGTCGGGGCAAGATTCCTTACTACAACGAAGTCCGCTATCGTCATAAAAATGGTTCAACCGTCTGGGTGCTTTGTTCCGGGCAAACGATCGAATGGGATGAAATGGGCAATCCTCTCCGCATGATTGGCTGTCACATTGACATTACAGAACGCAAGCAAGCAGAAGTCGCTCTCCAGCAAGCCAAAGAAAAGGCCGAAGTCGCCAACCAGGCTAAAAGTGCCTTTCTCTCTAACATGAGCCACGAGCTGCGCACTCCCCTCAATGGCATTCTCGGTTACGCCCAAATTCTCCAACAGGACGGCGATTTAGAACTCAAACACCTCAAAGGTCTGCAAACGATCTATCAGTGCGGTACTCATCTGCTCGATTTGATCGAGGATATCCTCGATTTGAGTAAAATTGAGGCTGAGAAGATGGAGTTATATCCAGCTGAAATCCATTTTCCTAGCTTCTTGAACGGCATTGTGGAAATGTGTCGTATCAGAGCTGAACACAAGGGTATTGACTTTATTTATCAAATTCCTCAGCCGCTGCCTCGATTAATTTATGCAGATGAGAAACGCCTGCGTCAGGTGCTGATCAACCTTCTCGGTAATGCGATCAAATTCACCGCAGTCGGAACGGTGACGTTTAGCATTGAGATTTTAGTGCGGCGGGAAGACCATGGGCCGGATTTGTTTCCAGCCACTCTGCGTTTCCAGGTGCAAGATACTGGAACGGGCATTGCTGCGACACAACTCAAGAAAATTTTCCTTGTCTTCGAGCAAGTGGGGGAAAATGCCCACAAGCAAGCGGGGACGGGGCTAGGGTTGGCGATTTCCCAAAAATTGGTGCAGATGATGGGGGCTGAAATTCAGGTCATCAGCCAGACAGGACAGGGGAGTCAATTCTGGTTCGATCTCTGCCTTCCGGTGAGCTGGCAAGCAGACGAGCAGCCGGTTCAGGCGATACCCAGAACCATTGTCGGGTATGAAGGGAGAATGCGCACCATCCTGCTGGTCGAGGATCGCTTGGAAAACCGAGACATTGTGTTTCAGGTTTTAACCCCTCTGGGGTTTGAAGTGCTCGCGGCTGAGGATGGCTGCCAGGGATTGGAGCTGGCTCAAGCAGAACAGCCGGATTTGATTCTGAGCGACCTCAGAATGCCGGTAATGGATGGCTTTGAGATGATTCGACAGTTACGAAACAGGGAGCAATTTCGAACGCTACCCATTATTGCGCTGTCGGCCAGTGCCTACGAGCGCGATCGCGCCCAGAGCAAAGATTGCGGTGCGACTGACTTTCTGGCCAAACCTCTGAACATGACACAATTAATGGCAACTCTGCAGACGCAATTGCACTTAGAATGGAAGTATCAGGAAGAACGCACAGAAACTGCAATCCCCAAGCGGGGCATTCTAACTTCAGACATAATGCTGCCCGAACGGGACACCTTAGAAGATTTGTATACCCTGGCTAGAAGCGGTTTCCTGCTTGAAATCAAAGACGAGTTGGTTCGCTTAGAAAGCAAACATGAACAATTCGGTCCGTTTTGTCAGCACATCGCAGTCTGGCTTGACCAGTTTGAAGGGAAGAAAATTCAGGAATTTCTTCAACAATCTCTCGACAGTCTCTAATTCTAGATTGGCTCAACTTGTCCAGCAGCTCAACTTGTCTAGTGCCACTGCCCATCGCTTTAACTAGCCAATTGCCAATGCATCTCAAAGGTTTAAATCACAAAAAGTCAGCAAGTGGGTGCAGCCCGATCTCAGTTCCGATGAATGCAAAATCTGTTTAGAACGTTTAGAAACACCATGTCCCCTGACAGCTCCGAGCACTTTCGTTCTCTCCCCATCGTACTGACCCTTTGCACAGGAATGCTCTTTTCGGGTTCAGCCTTTCTTGTGGCCTGGAATACTGACCAACACCGGATCGAAGAAGCCTTTGAGCAGGAAGCCAAAGACACAACAGCTTTAATCCAACGGAATGTAGGACAGACGCTGCAGCAGCTGGAGGCAACCGCTGCGTTGTATGCGGCTTCCAAACAGGTTACGCGGGCAGAGTTTCATAAGTTCGTTCAATTTTACCTGCCCAGTCACCCAGAAATTCGAGCGCTCGAATGGATTCCTCGAGTGCCTCACGCGCAACGGCAGGCTTACGAGCAAGCAGCCCAGCAAGAGGGATTTGCCAACTTTCAGTTTACCGAACGGAATAGTCACGGCGAATTGGTTCAGGCTGCTCCCAGAACAGAGTACTTCCCAGTGTATTTTGTGGAACCCTATGCAGGCAATGAGACCGCTTTGGGCTTCGATCTGGCTTCAAATCCCGATCGGTTGTCTGCGTTAGCATTAGCCCGAGATCGAGGTCGGGCAGTCGCCACTGCTCCCATCACCCTGGTGCAGCAAAGCAATCAACCGGATAAAGGTTTCCTGGTTTTCTGGCCCATTTATCAGCAGGGTGCGCCCGTAAATTCAGTCCCATGGCGACGGCAGAATTTGATCGGGTTTGCCTTGAGCGTGTTTCTGGTTGGCGATATTGTTGACCAGGCATTCAAGGACTTGCAGCCGAAAGACATTAATATTTATCTGTTTCATAAATTAGCGACGCAAGAGGAACATTTTCTCTATGGGTATTCCTCGAAACAGCCCAATCATGTGCTCTCTTTACAGGAGGAAACAGCAGCTACCTTAAGACAAGGATTGGCCTACGCCGCTGCCCTCAATGTCGCTGGACAGTACTGGGAGATTGTGGTGAAGCCTGACGATGGCTATCTGCGCGATCGCAGAACCTGGCATCCCTGGGGGATCTTAATCGCGGGTTTGTTGCTTACCTTGATTTTTGCAGGCTATCTCAGCAATCGTCAGAAAACAGAGATTGCCCTGCGCGAAAGCCGCAAACATTTGGAACAGCGCGTTCGACAGCGAACCCTTGAACTTGAGCAAGCCAGAGATGCAGCAAATGCGGCCAATCAGGCGAAAAGCCAGTTCCTGGCCAACATGAGTCATGAATTCCGAACGCCGCTCAACGGCATTCTGGGTTATACCCAACTGTTCCAACAGTCTTCAACCCTGACCGTAGAAGACCTCAGGGGCATCCACCTCATCCATGAATGCGGCACTCATCTGCTCACCCTGATTAATGACATCCTCGATCTGGCCAAAATTGAAGCCCATAAAATAGAACTGCAACCCCAAACCATTCATTTCCCCACCTTCTTGCAAAGCATTGCCGATCTCTGTTACATGCAAGCAGCGCAGAAAGAGATTGCCTTTATTTATCAGCCGTCTGCCCATCTCCCAGATGGGGTTGATGTTGATGAAAAACGTTTGCGACAAGTCTTGCTTAATGTATTGAGTAATGCGATTAAATTCACTGACTGGGGGGAAGTTCGACTGGAAGTGGAAGTCAAACCCGATCGGGAAGCAGCCAAACCTTGCCCCAATGCATCTTTGTTCCGCTTCCAGGTTGAGGATACGGGTATTGGCCTTAGCTCGGATCAGGTCGCCCGGATTTTTTCTCCATTTGAACAAGCAGGAGAGGGCATTCGTCAGACTGAAGGAACGGGATTGGGGCTAGCCATTAGCCAGAAGCTGCTGCGCATGATGGGCAGCGAACTGAAGGTGCAGAGCCAGTTGGGTCAGGGAAGTTGCTTCTGGTTCGAGATTGCCTTACCTGAAACGAGCGAGATTGCCATCTCTGCCCCGATCTTGCCTGCTGAAAAAGTGACGGGTTTTCGGGGCAAGTCACGCGAAATTCTGGTTATTGACGACCAGCAGAGCAACTGTTTGCTGTTTGACCAGATGCTAAGACCTTTGGGCTTTGAACTGGCTGAAGCCCATACTGGTGAAGCGGGGGTGGAGTTAGCGATGACCTTACACCCGGACTTGATTATTGTCGATCTGCGGATGCCAGGAATGGATGGCTGGGAAACGATTTGTCGGTTGCGTCAGTGTGCCCCGCTCCATACCGTAAAGATTGTTGCCTGTTCTGCCCAGGTCTTTGCCATTGACCAACAAAAAAGTTTAGCGGCAGGCGCTGATACTTTTCTACCGAAGCCTGTTGTCCTGGAAGACCTGCTAGATCTACTCCAGAAACAACTCGATTTGGAATGGATTCATGGTACGACAGCCAACGAACTGGAGCGAACGCATTCAGATTTCGATAGACTGGCTGACACTATTGTACCTCCTCCAGAAGCAGATCTGGCTCAACTTTACGACCTGGCACGGTGTGGCCTGCTGCAAGATCTATCTGCCCAAGCCCAGGCGCTGGCAACAACAGATAGCCGCTATCTGCCGTTTAGTCAGCATATCGATCGCTTGGGTAAGACCTTTCAGATTAAGAAAATCCAGCGATTTATTCAGGCTTATCTTTATCCTGAGTAATGCAGCCAAATATGGAGTGTTGATGGGCAATGTGCTCTCCTGATTGCGTCATTGATGAAGCTTGAAATCCCTTTAATCTTACGTTCTTAGATCGCTGGTTGAGTGTTGTTTGGGCAAAGCATGATGAAGATTAAACGGTTGTTGACTGTGTTGAGGACTGGACAATGAATTTGATGGCTCCCCTGGCTGGATATTCCATTATAGAACTGATCTATGCCAGTTCTCGTACCCTGGTCTATCGGGGAATGCGGCAGTGCGTAAAGCCGACAGCGTACAACAATAGTGAAGACTCCTGGTTGGGCAGTCGCGCTCCTGTCATCATCAAAGTCTTGCGCAATCCCTTCCCCAGCTTCAACCAGCTGGTCCGGTTCCGCAACCAGTACGCGATCGCGCATCACCTGGAACATCCCGCCATTGTCCAACCTCTTGCCCTGGAACACTATGGCAATGGCTATGCTCTGGTGATGCCAGATGAGGGTGCGATCGCACTTCCCGACCATTGGCAACAAGCTCCCCGCAATCTGCATGAATTCATCAGTCTTGCTATTCAACTGACCGAAGCACTCCACTATCTCGGTCAGCAACACATCATCCACAAAGACATCAAACCCAGCAATATCCTGATCCATCCAGAAACAGGCCAGATTCAGCTGATCGACTTCAGCATCGCCAGTTTGCTACCCCGAGAACAGCAACACTTCACCCATCCCAATGTCCTGGAAGGCACCCTCGCTTATCTCTCCCCCGAGCAAACCGGACGGATGAACCGTGGTATTGACTACCGCACCGATTTCTATTCCCTCGGTGTCACCTTCTACGAACTGCTAACGGGAGAACTCCCATTCAATAGCAATGACCCAATGGAATTAGTACATTGCCATATGGCTAAAATGCCCTTGTTAGGGAATGGAGAACAGGGAACAGGGAACAGACAAGCGGTGCCTGCAGTGCTGTCCAAGATTGTCCTCAAGTTGATGGCGAAAAATGCTGAAGATCGTTACCAGAGCGCTCTGGGATTGAAACATGACCTGGAGCGATGCCTGCAGCAGTGGAACGCTAAAGGGACGCTTGCTTTGTTCAAGCTAGGCGAGCGGGATGTTTGCGATCGCTTCATCATTCCCGAAAAGCTCTACGGACGGGAACCAGAAGTGAAAGTCCTGTTGGACGCCTGCAACTGTATTGCCAAAAAAACAAAATCCCCAGGCCAAAAGCCAAAAGCCAAAATAATTCTGATAGCTGGATTTTCAGGGATTGGGAAAACAGCTGTAGTGAATGAGGTTCACAAGCCGATTGTCAAGCAGCGGGGTTGCTTCATTAAAGGCAAATTCGATCAATTCAAACGCAACATTCCTTTCTCTGCTTTTGTGCAAGCCTTCCGCGACTTGATGGGACAATTGCTCGGCGAGTCTGATGCTGATTTAGCAAACTGGAAGACGAAAATCCTGGCGGCATTGGGCGAGAACAGTCAGGTGCTGATCGATGTTATTCCAGAACTTGAACAAGTTGTTGGCCTGCAGCCATCTGTCGCTGAACTGTCTGGGAATGCGGCCCAAAACCGCTTCAATTTGATATTGCAAAAATTCATTGCGGTATTTGCGACGTCAGACCACCCCCTGGTGATGTTTTTAGATGATTTGCAATGGGCAGATTCGGCATCGTTGAACTTGTTGCAATTGTTGATGAGCGAATCAGTGTATTTGCTAGTGGTGGGAGCGTATCGCGATAATGAAGTCTTTCCTGCCCATCCATTAATGCTGACGCTGGATGAGATTCAGCGTCAAGGGGCGAACATGGAAACGCTTACCCTGAAACCTCTGAGCGAAGTGGACATAACCGGTTTGGTGGCTGATACCTTATTGTGTTCCACAGAAGTTGCCCTGCCGTTATCGCGGCTGGTATATCAAAAAGCGCATGGAAACCCATTCTTTACCAATCGATTTCTACAAGGATTGCATGAAGATGGCTGCATTACGTTCGCTCCCAGTGCAGGATATTGGCAGTGTAATTTAGGTTTAGTACGACAATTGTCGTTGACAGATGATGTCGTAACATTCATGGTGGAACGGTTGCGGAAGTTGCCAGAGGCAACCCAGGAGGTGTTGAAGCTGGCCGCTTGTATTGGCAGTCAATTCGATCTGGCAACGCTGGCAGTGGTGCGCGAGTGCAGTCGGGCGGAGGTCGCGAGGGATTTATGGCCAGGCTTGCAAGAGGGACTCGTTGTTCCAGAAAGCGAGACCTATAAATTTTTTCAGGGAGAAGAACAGCAGGAAACGGGCGTTGAGACGATTGCAGTCGATTACCGTTTTTTGCACGATCGCGTCCAACAAGCAGCGTATTGCCTGATTCCAGAAGATCGGAAACCGATCGCTCACTTAACTATTGGACAGATGCTCCTCAAGAACACTGCGATTGAACAGCTTGAAGATACGATCTTTGATGTTGTGAATCAAATCAATCTAGGCAAGCAATTCATTCAGCAGCCTTCGGAGAAGCATCGGTTAGCGGAATTAAATTTGATGGCAGGAAAAAAGGCGAAAACTGCAACTGCCTATACCGCTGCCTATAGATATTTAGAAGTAGCACGTTGTTTGCTGACCGCAGAGGGTTGGCAACAGGATTATAAATTGACGTTGTTACTGCATGAATTAGCCGCAGAAACAGCTTATTTGGTGGGCAATTTTAAAGCAACTGAGACGCTAATCAATATCGTGTTAGCTCAGGCAAAATACGATCTAGATAAACTTAAGATTTATGAAATCAAAATTCAAGTTCTAATTGCAAAAAATCAACTTTTAGAATCGATCCAAGTTGCTCTGAGAGTGCTGCACATTTTAGGCATTGACTTGCCTGAAGACCCAAGTACAGCTGAAGTGGATAGAGCGTTGCATAACCTTGCTGAGAAAATACCTCTCGATTGCATTCAAACATTGGATGCGTTGCCAGCGATGCGAGGACAGGAACAATTAGCAGCAATGCGGATTCTATCTGGAATTTTAAATGCAGCTTATTTGGGACTCCCCGATTTGCTGCCGCTTATTGTGGCCAAACAGGTCGAGTTATCGATTGTCTATGGCAATATGGAAGTTTCTCCTTCAGCTTATGCAAACTATGGTTTAATTCTTTGCGGCGTTGTTGATGAGATCGATTCAGGCTATCGCTTTGGTAACCTGGCAATCCAACTTCTCGATACGATTGAATCAAGGGAATTTTCTGCTAAAACTCTGGAGATTGTTTGCCTTTCTATTAAACATTGGAAAGAGCATATCAATTCAACGTTACGGCTGCTACTAGAGAGCTACAAATTAGGTCTGGAATCTGGCGATCTAGAATCTGCATCCTTTGCGGCCTATGATTATTGCGCGCACTCTTTTGTCCTGGGAAAAAATTTAATCGAGCTGGAGCAGGAAATGTCTCATTATAGCGAGACGATAGGTGACTTCCAGCAAAAGATGGTTTTTCATTTAAACGAGCTTCATCGACAAGTTGTTTTGAATTTAATCGAAAAGAAAAAGGCTCCATCTTTGCTCAAAGGAGAGGCTTATGATGAAGAGAAAATGCTACCGATCCACAAACAGGAAAATGATTTCAGTTCCCTGGCCTTATTTTATATTGACAAGGTATTCCTTTGTTACCTGTTTAATGAAAGTCGAAAAGCAGTAGAAATTGCTGCTCAAGCAGAAGCTTATCTGGAAGGAATACCGGGGCAGGTATTTGTACCTTTGTTTTGTTTTTATGATGCTTTGTCCTGGCTTTCTCTGTATCCTGGTCTGGAGAAAGAAGAGCAAGCTGGCGCGATCGCGCATATTCTGGCCCATCACTCTAGAATGGAGAAGTGGGCAGATTGCGCTGCCATGAATTATGCCCACAAACTGCATTTAATCCAGGCAGAAAAGCATCGTGTGTTAGGTGAAAGGTTAGCGGCAATGGAGCTGTACGATCTGGCTATCGCTGGAGCGAGAGACAATGGTTATCTCCAGGAAGAAGCGTTGGCCAACGAACTGGCTGCCCGGTTCTACCTCGATTGGGGAAAAAACAAAATCGCTGCTGTGTATATGCAGGATGCTTACTACGGTTATGCCCGTTGGGGTGCTAAAGCCAAAACAGATGATTTAGAAGACGGCTACCCCAATTTGCTCCGCCCGATGCTACAGGAGGCAGCACAACCTTTGACTATGCTTAAAACGCTGCCTCTCTCTGCTGCTCCTGCTATCCCAGCTCATCCTGAGACCCAGGCCAGTTCCTCGTCCAGTATCAGCATCAATACGACTCTGGATCTTGCTGCTGTCCTCAAAGCGTCCCAGAGCCTTTCCAGCACCATTCACCTGGATGAACTGCTGTGTCAGCTGACTCAGATTGTCTTACAACAGTCGGGAGGCGATCGCTGTGCCCTTATCCTGCCCCATGACGATGGCTTATGGTACGTCGAAGCGGTTGCTACGTCTGAAACCACAGCGATCTGCCTGGAACCACTGGAGAATAATCCCAATTTGCCGGTCAGACTGATTCAGTATGTCAAAAATACGCGAGCTGTAGTAGAGATTGACGAACTTGAGACGGATTTGCCTGTTGTTGATGACTATTTAGTCCAGCAGCACCCTAAGAGCGTGCTATGTTTGCCCGTTCTGAATCAAGCCCAGTTGATTGGGATTCTATATTTAAGCAGTCAATCGACTCGGGGTGTGTTTACGCGCGATCGCGTCGCGCTGCTCAATCTTCTCTGCACCCAGGCTGCCATCTCGCTGGAAAATGCGCGCCTCTATCAGTCGTTAGAACTAAAAGTCGCGACCCGAACGAGCGAGTTGCAACAGTCACTGAAAGCCTTGTCCGATTTCAAATATGCTCTGGATGAAGCGTCCATTGTTGCCATTACCGATGCTAGAGGGATCATTACCTATGCCAATGACCGCTTCTGCCAGATCTCGCAATATTCCAGAGAAGAATTGGTAGGGCAAACCCATCGATTGGTCAATTCTCAGTATCATCCCAGGGAGTTCTTTCAGGCGTTATGGGCTACGATTACGAACAATCAAGTTTGGCGAGGGGAAATTAAGAACAGAGCCAGGGATGGAACCTATTATTGGGTAGATACAACGATTGTGCCATTCTCAGATGCCCAGGGCAAACCGTATCAATATCTGGCGATTCGGACGGATATTAGCGATCGCAAACAAGCGGAAGAAGAACTCAAGGAAAAAAAAGAAGAACTGACTGACTTTATCGAAAATGCTGCAGTACCTCTGCATTGGGTAGATGGCAATGGCATTATTCTCTGGGCCAACCAGTGCGAATTGGATTTGCTGGGCTACAGCCGCGAGGAATATATCGGCCAGCCCATTGCCCGGTTTCATGCCGATCGAGACGTCATTGAAGATATCCTGCAGCGGTTGACCCGCCAGGAAACCCTGCACAACTACGAAGCACGACTGCGCTGCAAAGATGGCTCGATGCGCTACGTCTATATTAATTCCAATGTCTTTGAACGGGCAGGCAGGTTTGCTCATACCCGCTGTTTCAGTCGGGATATTACGGAGCGCAGACAGGCAGAGATGGCGCTGAGACAAGCCAAAGAAGCGGCGGAGGTGGCGAACCGTGCCAAGAGTGAATTCCTGGCCAACATGAGTCACGAACTGCGCACCCCGCTCAACGGTATTCTGGGCTATACCCAAATTCTGAAACATTCGGCGACTATGACGCCGAATGAACTGAAGGGTATCAATATCATTCATCAATGCGGTTCCCATCTCTTAACCCTGATTGGCGATATCCTGGATCTGGCTAAAATTGAGGCCGGTAGACTGGAATTGCAGATCAACGATGTTCATGTACTCTCCTTCCTGGAATCCCTGGTTGATATTTGCCAGGTTCGTGCGGCGCGGAAAGACATTGCGTTTACCTTTCAGCGCTTAGGGGTGCTCCCTGCAGGCGTCTGTGCTGATGAGAAACGCTTGCGGCAGATTTTGCTGAATCTGCTAGGAAATGCAATTAAGTTCACAGATCGAGGCAGCGTTACCTTTACCGTTTCAGCGTTCGGAGAGGAGTTGTCAGTTGAAAAATATGAGGAAGGGCAACCCTTATCCCCAAGTCCCGATCGCTCATGTCCTATGACCAAACTGCGGTTTCAAATTGAAGATACGGGGATTGGTATCAGTCGCGATCAATTGGATCGTATCTGTTTGCCCTTCGAACAGGTTGGCGATCTCTCTCGCAATGCAGAAGGTACAGGGTTGGGTCTGGCCATTACCCAGAGATTGTTACAGATGATGGACAGCTGTCTGGAAGTCCGCAGCCAACTGGGGCAGGGGAGCACGTTCTGGTTTGATGTTCTGTTGCCGACCGTTCAGGGGAGGTTCGCGACAGTTGCTGTCCCCCCCCAAAAAATTGTTGGCTTTGCTGGTAGGCCGCGACAGATCCTGGCAATCGATGACCATTGGGAAAATCGGGTCGTGTTTGCGAATGTGTTGGCTCCTTTGGGGTTTGCGATCGCAGAAGCCAGCAGTGGGGAAGAGGGCTTGCAACAAGCCCAAGTCTTACAGCTCGATTTGATTGTCGTGGATTTAGTGATGCCAGGGATGGATGGTTGGGAGACTATCCGCCAGCTGCGACAGATTGACGGCTTAAAATCCGTACCGATTGTGGCACTATCTGCACGGGTATTCGAAGCCGATCGAACGCAGAGCCTGGAGGCAGGTGCCAATGCTTTTTTGCCGAAACCAGTACAGGTGGAGGCGCTACTAGCAGTGTTGCAAGAGCATTTACAGTTAGAGTGGATTTATGAGGAAATCTCAGCCAGTACCAAACAAACGACTGAATCCTGTGCCGATCCGCAGGCAGCGGCAAGGGTTGCCCCGCCAGATGCAACCCTGGAACAATTTTACGCTCTGGCCCGAAGCGGGTTCATCAGCGACTTGCTGGAACAGATTGAGCAATTGGAAAGTGCCGATCCCAAATACTTGCCCTTTGTCCAGTATCTACGCTATCTAGCCAGAGACTTCCAGGTTAAGAAGATTCAAGATTTCCTTTTGACGGTAATGGATAGTTCCTCTGGATAGGGTGGAAGAAGTGGGGGGAGTAGAGGGCGTGGAGGAGGCAGAGGGAATGAGAGCAGTAGGGAGAATGGGAGAAGTGAAGAGTGCGGAAAAATCTGGAGAAAAGAGAGATGGAGATAATTCAGTCTTATGAAGCGACAATTTTTTATTTTCAACCGAAAAGGATACAGTTTCACACCGCAACCGTTTGAAATCGAGCGACAAGGGTCTGTTTTTATTGCACGACAAATATGGATGAGGACGCAATCGAGATCTCATACCATTTTAGATTTTAGATTGCCGATTTTGGATTGAAGAAAGTCTGACTGGGCAGGCGTCCCATTTGGGCGGTCATTCTGCCAATTTCATGAATTGCATTTCCAAGTCAAATTGGTATCAACCTTAATAGGTATGTCCCTCCTGCCTGCTGTCCTCTGCCTGCTGTCTTCTGCCTGCTGCCTGCTGCCTGCTGCCTGCTGTCTTCTGTCTTCTGCCTTCTGCCCTCTGTCTTCTGCCTTCTGTCTTCTGCCCTCTGCCTGCTGTCCTCTGCCTGCTGCCTGCTCATGAAATCCCCAATGCACCGTCCAAACGCCTATAGTCGATGGAAATGGCGATATTTCGCCAGTCTGTTTGTGCCGCTAACTGCAGTCATCGGGGTTGTGGTGGCGCTGATTTATCAGGCAGAAATTAAAACGGACAAGAAGACAATCGAATTGAACGAGGTTCGCAATCTCGAACATCAGGTGCAGATGGCGACGGATGATTTTGCTGCGATCGCAGCTGATTTGCGCTGGCTTGCCAATCAGAACGAACTGGTGGCACTGTTAGACAGCCGCGATCGCAATCCTGCCGAAGCCGAGCGTTGGCGAGCAGCCCTGACCCAGGAATACCTTTCTCTGGCCCGTCAAACGCAACTGTACGACCAGATCCGCTTTATAGATACTGCTGGACAGGAGATCGTTCGGGTCAATTTCAATGGCGGCAATCCCACCAGCGCCAACCCAGAGCAACTACAACTGAAAGCAAACCGCTACTGGTTTCAGTCAACTCTGGCCTTGAAGCGTGGCGAAATTTTTGTTTCTCCCTTTGACCTGAATGTTGAAGGCAATGCCATTGAACGACCGCTAAAGCCTGTGATTCGCTTTGCCACTCCAGTGTTTGATAGTGCGGGACAGAAACGCGGTATCCTTATCCTCAACTATTTAGGCCAGCATTTGCTCGCCCGTCTTACCCCTGAACACCACACTTCTGCAGGCGAGATGCTGTTGTTGAATCAGCAAGGTTTCTGGCTCAGGGCGGCTAATCCTGAACAAGAATGGGGCTTTATGTTTCCCCATCGCCAGCAGCAAACTTTTGCTCGGAAATTTCCAGGGATCTGGGCTGAGATGGCGACCGCCGAGCGCGGTCAACTCGAAACGGTCAGCGGCTTGTTCACCTTTCTTCATTTCTACCCATTGCAAGGGAGGCGACACCGGAACACTGAACACAAACATGCAGATCGCAAACATGCAGATCGCAAACATGCAGATCGTAAACATGCAGAGGCAGACGAGGGAAGGCATTCCCCAGAACTCTACACCTGGAAGGGGGATGCGTCTGGGAAGAGCACGACGCTCGCAACCGAGCGCTATCGGTGGACGATTGTCACCTGCGTCTTGCCACCTGTTCTCCAACAGTACTACCGCCAACATTGGACGCTCCTGGGGTCGTTGTATGGGGGACTGGTGTTGCTGATTGCAGCAGGAGCGGCGGTTCTGACCCGGCAAAAAATACTGCAAGAACGCACCCAAGAAACGCTTCGCTTGAATGAAGAACGCTTGCAGCTGGCGTTGGCGGGTTCGGGAGACGGGCTATGGGACTGGAATATTCCGACAGGAGAGCTGTATCTCAGCCCTCGTTGGCTGGACATGCTGGGCTATGAAGTGGATGAGCTGCGGGGGCATGTCGAGACCTGGAAACGACTGATTCACCCTGATGATAAACCCTGGGTGATGGAGCGATTGCGAGCCCATTTGCAGGATAGTGCAGTGTCCTACACCTTTGACTATCGGTTGCAAACCAAGTCGGGGGATTGGCTTTGGATTGCGAATTATGCGAAGGTTGTTGTTCGCGATTGCACAGGACAACCCCTGCGGATGGTGGGCACCCATCGAGACATTAGCGATCGCAAACACGCTGAGCAGGCATTGCGCGCAAGCGAGCGACGCTATGCCGCCCTGTCCGACTGCGCACCCGTCGGCATCTTCCGCTGCAATGTCGAAGGTCGTTGTGTTTATGCCAACGATCGCTGTTGCAACATTGCGGGCCTGTCCCTGGATGCCTTGATGGGATTGGGCTGGGCTCAAAACTTGCACCCTGAGGATCGCGATCGCGTCTTTGCCGAATGGTTGCAATGGCGGCAGCAGGGTATCCCGTTCCGCTCCGAATACCGCTTTCAATATCCCGATGGCTCGATCGCCTGGGTCTACGGGCAGGCAACGGCTGAATTGGATGCTCAGGGCCAGATTGTGGGGTATGTGGGGACCGTTACTGATATTAGCGATCGCAAACAAGCCGAGCAGTCATTGCGCGCAAGCGAACGACGCTATGCTGCCCTGTCCGACTGCGCGCCCGTTGGCATCTTCCGCTGCAATGCTGCCGGGGAGTGCGTTTATGCTAACGACCGCTGCTGCGAAATTGCAGGGGTGACGACTGAAGAGGCGCTGGGCTTTGGCTGGGCGCGGCATTTGCACGCAGAGGATCGCGATCGCGTCTTTGCCGAATGGCACCAGAGTCGACAAGACGGTGTAGACTTCCGCTCGGAATATCGCTTTCAATATCCTGATAGTTCCATCGTTTGGGGATACGGACAGGCCACGGCTGAGTTGGACGAGCAGGGACGGATTGTCGGCTATTTCGGTACGCTAACAGATATTAGCGATCGCAAGCAACGCGAAGATTCGCTGCGCCTGATTATGACAGGAACTGCTGCCACAACAGGTGACGATTTCTTCCGCGCCTGCGTTCGTTCTCTCGCCGAGGTGTTACGCGTTCGCCACGCCTTGATTGCCGAATTTTCTAACCCAGCCAAAACCCAAGTCAAGACCCTGGCCTACTGGGATGGCGAACGCTTTGGCAACCTGGAATACGATCTGCAAGGTACTCCTTGCGAGGCCGTCGCTCAGGGGCACATTTGCAAGTATCCTGACTCGCTCCAGGCTAGCTTTCCAGACGATCGAGAGCTGGCGGTGCTCAATGCCCAAAGTTATTTAGGCGCTCCCATTGCCGATGTTCAGGGTAACATTCTCGGGCAGCTCGTGGTGATCGATACCGAACCCATGACCGATCTGGCCAGCAAAGAGTTGATCTTGAAAATTTTTGCGGCCCGAGCCGGAGCTGAAATCGATCGCAAACAAGCAGAAACAGCCCTGCGCGAGAGCGAGGCACAAGTGCGGTTAATTATCGATTCGGTGCCCGCGATGGTGGCCTATGTGGATGCCACCCAATGCTATCGCTTTTGCAACCGTCAATATGCCCAGTGGTTGGACAAACCTGAGGCTGAAATTACCGGAAAGCCGATTTGTGATGTCTTAGGTCAGGCAACCTATCAAAAGCTGCAGCCGAAAGTTGAAACCGTGCTTTCGGGCCAAACGGTTGACTTTGAGACCACGGTGATACGAGCGGATAACAGTCAACGCTATGCCTATGCGGTTTACACACCTCACCTGTCCAAAGCAGGGAACATTCTAGGGTTTTTTGCCTTGATTCAGGACCAGACAGAGCGCAAACAGGCGGAGGCAGAACTGCGGGAAAGCGAGGAGAAGTTCCGGCAATTGGCGGAGAATGTGCGAGAAATTTTCTTTATTCACGATGCTGAGTCTTACCAGGTACTTTATATCAGTCCTGCCATTGAGCCGATTATGGGGATTTCCTGCGAGGCCATGTATCAGAATCCCCAGCTCTGGTTGGAACTCGTCCATCCAGACGATCGCGATCGCGTCACCCAGGCCATCCAGCAAGAGTTTACCGGCGTTGAATTCGATCAAGAATATCGCATTATTCGACCTGACCAGGAGATCCGCTGGTTGCGATCGCAGGCTTCCTTTGTCCGAGACGACGCAGGCCGCATTCAGCGAATTGTGGGGATTGCTGAAGATATCACCGAGCGCAAACAGGCCGAAGTTGCACTCAAACAAACCAAAGATGCTGCCGAAGTCGCCAGCCGGGCCAAGAGCGAATTCCTTGCCAACATGAGTCACGAACTGCGAACGCCCCTCAATGGCATCCTGGGCTATACCCAACTGCTCCAACACTCTACAACCATGACGACCCAGGAGCGAAGAGGAATTGACGTGATCCACCAGTGCGGCTCGCACCTCTTAACCCTGATTAGTGACATCTTAGACCTGGCCAAAATCGAAGCTCGCAAACTAGAACTTGACGTCAAGCCAGTTCATTTCCCCACCTTCTTGCAGGGAATTGCTGACATGTGCATCATTCGGGCCACTCAAAAAGCACTGAGTTTTATCTATCAACCTGCACCCGACCTGCCTGCAGGCATTCAAGCCGACGAGAAACGCTTGCAACAAGTGCTTGTAAACCTCCTGAGTAATGCCATTAAGTTCACAGATGCCGGAGCAGTAACCTTCAAGGTCATTGGTTTGGAATGCAATCAACCTGTCCGAGAACTGGAGTGGAAGCCCCATTCCGGGGGGCTTCCACTCCAACTTCCGAACGAGTCTAATCAACGCCAGCATCAGGGCATCGATCGAGGATTCAACAACAGTAAACAGCATGATGCAATTTCCTATTCTCCCTCAACCCTGGTTCGCATTCGCTTCGAAATTGCGGACACTGGCATCGGCATCGCTCCAGCGGAGTTGGAAACAATCTTTATGCCATTCGAGCAGGTGGGAGCGCTGCATCGGAAGGCAGAAGGGACCGGGTTAGGGTTAGCGATTACCCAGCAGCTCGTTTCCATGATGGGCAGTCGCCTCCAGGTAGACAGTCAAGCCGGTCAGGGGACTCGATTCTGGTTCGATTTAGATTTGCCAGCGACCTCAGACATTTCCCCTGCTGGAACTCCTATGAAAAGAAAGATTATTCGCTTTGTTGGCAGTCAACAGAAAATCCTGATTGTAGACGACAAGTGGACTAATCGACTGGTATTGATGAATGTATTGGCTCCCCTTGGCTTTGCAGTGGCTGAAGCGGTCAATGGCAAAGAGGGGCTAGCCATAGCAGAGAGATTTCAACCCGATCTCGTCATCGCAGATGCGGTCATGCCGGTGATGGATGGACTCGAAATGATCCGCTGCCTGCGAAACTGCCCAACGTTGCAAAAGGTTGTCATTGTGGTCTCTTCTGCCAGCGTGTTCGAAGGGGATCGACAACGAAGCTTGGACGCTGGCGCAAACGCATTTTTGCCCAAGCCGGTCGATGTGGACGATCTCCTGGAGCTGCTAAGGGACCATCTCGATCTGGAATGGGTTTACGAACCCCCTACAGGTGTGGTGCTAGATAGCAATCGTCATTACAGGCCAAACCCGCTTGCTACATCTGCCCCCTCATTATCAATTGTGCCCCCTGCAGAATCAGAGCTAGTTCAACTCTATAATCTGGCAAGAAGCGGTTTAATCAATGACATTACTCAACATCTGGTGAGATTAGAAAAAGAAGATCGAAAATATCGGCAATTTGCTCAGCAGATCTATCAATTTGCGGGGGCATTTGAAGTCAAAAAAATTCAAAATTTCATTCAAAAATATCTTTATTCTGATTAGCATAGAAGGACTTTTAAAGGCTCTGAGAGGATGTTTGAAAAGTATTGGATCCCCCCTAGCCCCCCTTGAAAAAGGGAGGATTACGGTCAAAAGTTCCCCTTTCTAGGGGGGATTTAGGGGAATCGAGAGCGTTTTGTTACCACTCTTAGACCTTTTCAAACAGCCTCTGAATGTTCAAAGGTGGCTCCTTTACTCAGTGACGATCATGAAAAACGCAGTCAACGATAGCTCTGAATCGAATATCATATTAATTGTGGACGATACGCCCACCAATTTAGAGGTGCTTTCTAATGCGCTAACCAGTGCTGGTCTCAGAGTTGCAGTGGCCACAGATGGTGAAAGCGCGCTCGAACAGATTGAGTATGCTCCTCCGGATTTGATCTTGTTAGATGTTCTGATGCCTGGGATGGATGGCTTTGAAACGTGCAAACGCCTTAAGGCCAATCCGGTTGCGTATAGTATTCCAGTAATTTTTATGACGGCATTGGCCAATCCGGGAGATAAAGTTAAGGGTATGAGTTTGGGGGCAGTAGATTATGTCACTAAGCCTTTTCAGAAAGAAGAAGTTCTGATTCGAGTCAAGACACACTTGCAATTGCGGCATTTAACCCGGACGCTGGAGGAGAAGAATGTTCAACTCGAGCAGTTCAACGAGGCGTTAGAGTCCCAGGTTGCAGCGCGAACGGCAGATCTGACTCAGGCTCTGCAGGAGCTGCAGCAAACGCAGTTGCAGGTGATTCAGCAGGAAAAACTCTCGACCCTGGGTCAGCTGGTGGCGGGAGTTGCTCATGAAATCAACAATCCAGTCGGGTTTATTTTGAGCAATCTACCCCCGGCCAGAGAATATGTGGCGGATATCGTGCAGATCTTGCAGCTTTACCAGCAGTATTATCCTGCACCTGCTGCTGAAATTAAGCAAGCGATTGAAGCTGCTGAGCTTGAGTATGCCCTGGCAGATTTGCCTGCGATTCTGGACTCGATGCAAATTGGGGCTGACCGGATTCGCGATATTTCGGCTTCGCTGCGTCGCTTTTCCCGTTCAGATGCGCGCACTAAGGTTGCTGCAAATATTCATGAGGGGCTGGATAGTGCATTGCTGATTTTAGGGCATCGCCTGAAAGCCTGTAATGGTCGTCCTGCGATCGCAGTTCTCAAACAATATAGCGATCTGCCGGAGGTGGAGTGCTATCCTGGACAACTCAATCAGGTCTTTATGAATATTCTGTCTAATGCGATTGATGCTTTGGAAATGTTGCTAGGGTCAGATTGGGCTGAAAGCTTGCCGAATCCAACGATTCGGATTCGCACAGAAGTGATAGAGGACGATCGCGTTGTTGTGTGCATTGGCGATAATGGACCAGGGATGACGGCAGAGATTCAGCAGCAAATTTTCAATCCTTTATTCACAACCAAATCTACGAATCAGGGAACTGGTTTGGGCTTATCAATTAGCCGTCAAATTGTTGCGGACACGCACGGCGGGCACCTTACTTGTCGTTCGGTAACGGGTGAAGGAACAGAATTTGTTATTACTCTGCCGATTGGGGCTGGCGATCTGCCTGGTCCTGATTAACTCAGTCTGGTGGGGGCAAGGACTAAGAGTTACAAAGGATGAACAAGGACTATGAGTCACGGAGAACGAGTCATGAACGGTGAGCGATAATCAATGAACGATGAGCCATAAGCCCTCAACTATAAGCCCTCAACACGGTACAATCTGTTTCTTATACTCTCCTCTCAAAAGTGCTACCTTTCTATTAACAGTATGAAGGAAACTTTATTCGTGTTTCACGATTCCTGACTCAACTTTTTCGCTGGCTTTATCAGACTCTCATAATTACTCTCTAAACTATTTGTAACCTTCAGGAGACTGCATCTTAAACGCGATCGCGTTTGAGACTGCATCTTAAACGCGATCGCGTCAAATCCAGTCATGAAATTCACTGCCCTGTCTGCTTGTCCAACTTCTTTAGATGAGATTATCGATCGTTCTTTTCTAACTGTTGCTCCTGATGCATCACTGGTCGAGGTGCTAGCTTCGATCGGCCAGATAGAGCACAGCTATTGCGATTTAGGTAAAGCCAGCGATCGGAGTCGTTCCTATTGCCAGAGCGAGCGATCGAGTTGTGTTTTTGTCACTGAAACAGGCCAAGCAACTGGCAAGTTGATGGGGATGTTTACAGGGCGCGATGGAGTGCGGCTTGCTGCGACTGGGGAAAACCTGGTTGGGATTGCGGTGGGAGAGGTGATGACACAGCCTGCGATCGCGATCTCAGAAACAGAGTATCGGGACATCTTCACGCTTCTAGCACTATTTCACTACCATCAGATTGACCACCTGCCAGTCCTGAATAGTCAAAACCAACTGGTGGGACTGATTACTCCTGATAGGGTATGCCAGACCTTACACGCTTCTCCGCTATTCAGGTTGCACGCTCTGGCAGAAGTGATGTGTACTACCATTATCCAGGCTCCACCCACTGCTTCACTGATGGATTTAGCCCGGTTGATGGTCTTGCATCACGTTAACTATGTCGCGATTCCCTTAGAAACAAATCAAGAGAAACCACTGACACCTGACACCTGGCACCTGGCACCTACTGGTATTATTACAGCCCAGGACATCATCCAGTTGCAGGCATTAGAGTTAGACATCATGTCTTGCTTGCAGGCCCAAACGATTGCGATCGCGCCAGCCTTGAGTCTGATGCCTACAGATAGCTTATGGAAAGCCTATTACCAAATGCAGCAGTTGCACGTGCGTCATCTCACTGTTAAGGGCACTCAAGGAGAACTGCTCGGCATCGTCACTCCAACGAATCTGCTACAAGTACTCCATCCTGCAAATTTGCATGGTGCGATTGAGACATTACAACAAAAGATCGATCGTCTGGAGGCAGAAAAGTCCGCCCTGTTGCAGCGACGTCCTCCCTGGGTAGAACCACCTGTAGAAGAAACCCATGGAACACAGAAATTGCAGGGAGGACAAATACCCTCATTTGCCCCGATTCCCCAACGCATCGAGGCCGCTTTGCAAAACATGGCTCTGGGCATTGCCTCTGCCAGCGGAGAAGCTTTCTTTCAAACGTTAGTGCAGGCTCTAGCCAAAACCCTGGCTGTTGATTATGCACTGGTAGGAGAATTGGTTGATTGCAACCGAGAATACATTCGCACGGTTGCAGTGTGTGCCAATGGTCAGATTGTCGAAAACTTTGATTATGCTCTAGCTTGCACGCCGTGTGAGAACATTATTACTAATGGTGTGTGCATTTATCCAAACCAGGTACAGCGACAATTTCCGCAAGATCCCTTGCTCGCTAACATGGCAGTTGAAAGTTATTTAGGCATTCCCCTGGTCAGTGCAACGGGTGATATCCTTGGCTTGATCAGTGTCATGGCTTATCAGCCCCTCTCAGATCCTCAATTCATGCAAGAGATCTTGCAAATTTTTGCTGTGCGTGCCGCATCAGAGCTGGAGCGCAGACAGGCAGAAGCCGCATTGCAGCAGAGCGAACAAAAACTCCGGGCCATTTTGGACAATAGCACCACTGTGATTTATCTGAAAGATGCAAAGGGACGCTACTTGCTTGCAAATCGTGATTACCAGAAACTCGTGGGTCTATCTGAAACTGAAATTATCGGTAAGATAGATAGCGACCTTTTCCCTCAAGACGTTGCAACAGCCTTCTGGAAAAACGATCGAGCTGTGCTGGCAGCGGGTACCCCTCTGGTGTTTGAAGAAATCGCCCCACACCCGAATGGAACTCGTACGTATATCTCGATCAAATTTCCGCTTTACGACTCTAACAGTATTCCTTATGCTGTAGGCGGGGTTTCAACCAATATTACGGCGCGAAAGCGAGCTGAGAGCTTATTATTAGGTCAGAAACAGATTTTAGAAATGCTGGCGACAGGGGCATCGCTTCAGGCTGTGTTGAGCCATCTCTGTCACTTTATTGAAGCCCATGCTGAAGGATTTCTCTGTTCAATTCTGCTTGTGGATCGCGACTCAAGGACGTTACGTTGTGGTGCCGCGCCATCGTTACCCGATGAATTCAATCGCGCTGTTGATGGCGCTCCGATTGGTCTGGATCTGGGTCCCTGTGCTGCTGCAGCTTTTCTGGAGCAGCCAATTATCGTCGCCGATCTGGAGAATCCTGCAGCTTCGATAGACTGCACAGGGATAGTGTGGATGCCATCAGACGAATTTCTGACTCTGGCCTTGAGTTACGATTTCCGTGCCTGTTGGTCAACCCCAATTTTTTCTTCAGAAGGTCAGGTGTTGGGGACTTTTGCTCTCTATTCGCATCAGGTTCTACAACCGACGACCCAGGAGGAAGAGTTGATCGCATTGGCCACTCAATCTGCTGGTATTGCGATCGCACGCAAGCAGGCAGAAGCAGCCCTACAACAATTAAATGAATCTTTAGAAGTTAAAGTTCACGAACGAACTGCCGCACTGCAAGAAAATCAAATTCGCCTCAAGTTGTACAACCATATTCTGACTGACATCACTGCTGGATTGTCAGTTGGGGCGGTGGCATGCTCTGCAGTGCGCCAGCTGAGAGGCTCTTTTCAGCGGTTGCACGTTGTCTATGCCACAATCGATCCGCAGTCAAGGTTGACAGTTCTGCATGAGGCTAAACCAACGGCAATGACGTCGCTCCAGGGAATAGCGATAGACCTGACAGCAGCACCGATTTATCTTGATGCTTTAAGAAGTAACCAGCGGGTCGCGATCGCAGATATTTCCCAGGACGATGGCTTGCAGGCTGTATCCGATCTCATCTTAGCCAGCGGTATGCACGCTCTGTTTGCCGTTCCTTTGCATCATGCAGATCGGCTGGTCGGACTATTAGGTTTTGCTGCGCCTGAACGCCATGTCTGGAGCGAGCATGAAATGACCGCGCTCCAGGAAGTTGCCGGTTACTTGAAAATTGCTATTCAAGAAGAAGACGCACAGCAAAAGCGCCAACAGGCAGAATTGGCGTTGAGAGAGAGCGAAGAGCGGTTCCGTCAGCTGGCAGAAAACATCAGCGAAGTCTTCTACATTGCGACCCCTGACTTAAGTCAGATGCTCTATATCAGCCCTGCCTACGAGGAAATTTGGGGTCGCAGTTGTGCCAGCTTGTACGAGCAGCCAGCATCCTGGATAGAGGATATTCATCCAGACGATCGCGATCGCGTTCTGGCTGCCCTGACAAAGAAAATGCAAGGAGAACTCTTCCGCGAAGAATTTCGCATTGTCCGGCAGGATGGCAGCACACGTTGGATTTTTTCCCGCTCTTTCCCAATCTACAACGAAGCTGGACAACTCCTGCGGTATGCCGGTCTCGCTGAAGATATTAGCGATCGCAAACAAGCAGAAGCGGCCCTGAAACAAGCCAAAGAAGCGGCAGAAGCGGCTAACCTGGCTAAAAGCCAATTTCTGGCCAACATGAGTCACGAACTTCGTACCCCGCTCAACGCCATTCTTGGCTTTGCCCAACTCCTCAGTCGCGATGGCTCCTTGTCTCCTAAACACCAGGAAAGTATGGAGACTATCCATCGCAGCGGTCAGCATTTGCTCGCGTTAATTAACGATATTTTGACCATGTCTAGAATTGATGCCGGGCGAGCCAGAGCCAACCCGTCAAGTTTCGATCTGTCTCATCTACTCGACACGATTGAAGAGATTGTGCAATTGCGAGCCGAATCCAAATCCCTGAAACTCGTCTTTGAACGAGATCCAGAGATCCCTCAATATATTCAAACTGACAAAAGCAAACTGCGTCAGATTCTGATCAATCTCCTTGACAATGCCATTAAATTTACTGCTGCAGGCACCGTCAAGCTACGGGTCAAGCGTGTTGAACGTTCATTGCTCCTGGCTCATGGCAAGAAACAAACCATGAACCATGAACAATTAACGCTTAACCTGTTATTTGAAGTTGAAGATACTGGCCCTGGCATTGCACCTATTGCTCTGGAGCACTTGTTCGATCCCTTTATCCAAGCATCCACCAGTCAAAAATCACAGTCTGGCACAGGATTGGGCTTAGCGATCAGCCAGAAGCTGGCCCAATTGCTGGGAGGGGAAATTAACGTTCGTAGTTCATTAGGACAAGGAACGACCTTTCGCGTGAATCTTTCAGTTTGCCTCGCTCGCACAGCGGATGTTCAACCTCAACAGCGCCTGCGACGGGCTATTGGTCTCGTCCCCAACCAACCCACCTATCGCATTTTAGTCGTAGAAGACGATCGCGCCAGCCGAAAACTTTTGGCCAAGCTCTTAGAATCTCTCGGCTTTGAAGTCCAGGAAGCTGAAAACGGCCAGATTGCGGTCGATCTATGGGACATTTGGTCTCCACACTTGATCTGGATGGATATCCGTATGCCTGTGATGGATGGCTATGAAGCAACCCGGAAAATTAAAACGAGAGGCGCGATGTTGGGAGCAGGAGGCAGAGGGCAGAAGGCAGGAGGTAGAGGGCAGAGGGTAAAGAGTCAGAATAGAAAACAGGGAACACTGGATATTCATGCTTTACCCTTTATCGCTCATTCTGCTAAACAGGCTCTAGACTCTGGATCCCACACGTCACCCTTGCCCAAGATTGTGGCGCTGACTGCAGGCAGCTTCGAACAAGATCGAGCTGAAGCCTTAGCAGTTGGGTGCGATGATTTTGTTCGCAAGCCGTTTCAGAAAGAAATTGTTGTTGAGAAACTGGTTCAACACCTGGGGGTGGAGTTTCTCTATGAAAACGAACATCAAACAACAACAGGCGGCAACCAGCAGACAGACAAGCACAATTTCCCCTCTACCTTGCGGAAGATGAAATGCCCTACTTACCTCGATCCCCATGCTCCCCAAGCGTCTCTGGCAACAATGCCCGGTGAATGGGTCAATCAGCTTTACCAGGCAGCTAGACAGCTAGACGGCAATCTGATTCTGCAGCTCAGCAAACAAAATCCTGGGGAGAATGATGTGCTAGCTCAAAAACTGGCAGATTTAGTCCATGACTTTCGGTTTGACATCATCATGGATATGACCCGACCTAAAACCAAATGAATGAGGTGTGAGGTGTGAGTTTTACCCTTTATCTTTTACCCTTCACCCTTCCTGATTCCCCATTCCCCGTTCCCCATTCCCCATTCCCCGTTCATGCTGGATTCTCTCCATCAAACCATCAATTATCAACCGTTAACGGCTCCACCCGAAACGTCTGTGGAAGATGCGATCGCGCAAATGAGTCAAAATCGGGCCAGTTGTATTCTGGTTGTTGAGACTGTTGGGAGTAGCGGGCTGAGGCCGATCGGCTTGTTGACTGAACGAGATGTCGTACGACTGATCGCAACCCGGACAGACCTATCACGAGAGACGCTACAGACAGTAATGACTCGACAACTGATTACGATGCAAGAAACAGAAATCCATGATGTTTTTGAGATTCTGGAGTTATTGCATCAGCACCAGATTCAACATCTTCCCATTTTGAACGATCGACAGCAATTGGTGGGTCTCGTTACTCCTCACAGTCTGCTAAATGCAGCCCTGGAACAACAAGTCGCTGAACGGACAACCCAGCTCGAAGCAGCTAATCAGGCCCTGAAAAACGAAATCCAAGAGCGTCAGTTACTGGAAGAAAAATTACGGTCTTCTGAAGCACAAATTCGCAGCTTCTTCGAAGCGATGACTGAAGTTGTCTTGTTGTTAGACGCAGCAGCCAGCCAGATCGAAGTTGCTCCCACCAATCCCGATCGATTCTATGATGACGACACGAATATTATTCATTGCACGATTGAGCAGTTTACCGAGGGCAAGCAAAGCCGAATTTTCTTAGAGCGCATTCAACAAGCCCTGCAGACTCAACAGATCGTCACGTTTGAGTACAGTCTGCCAATCTGCGATCGCGAAATTTATTTTGCTGCCAGTATTTCCCCTATTTCTGACACTTCAGTGGCCTGGGTTGCCCGCGATATCACGGATCGCAAACAGATCGAGAAAGCCCTGCACGCCCTCACTGTGGAGTTAGAAAAGCGTGTTGAAGAAAGAACTGCCAGACTGTCCCAGGCCAAAGAACAGCTCCAGGCCGTACTGGATGCTGTACCTGGCTTTGTCTCCTGGATTAGTGCCGATGGTCGCTATTTGGGGGTCAACCAACATCTTGCGAAGGCATTCAATCTCGCTCCCGATGCGTTTATCGGGCAAGAATTGGGCTTTTTGGATAAAGCCTCGCCCTTTACCGAGGCGATCCGCAGCTTTCTGGCTATCTCTGCCCTATCTCTGTCCTGGGTGGTTGAATTGTATATCCAGGATAGTCAAGAGTACTACGCGATCGCAGCACAAAAATACAATCAAGGGCAGGCTGTCGTTTTAGTTGGCATCAACATCACAGAGCGAAAACAGGCTGAAGAAGGCTTGCGACAATTAAATCAAGCCCTGGAACTGAAAGTGGAAGAACGGATCGCTGAAATCAAGCAAGCCAATCGCGAACTGCGCCTGGAAATCGTCGAGCGTCAGCGAGCAGAAGAAAAATTGAAAGCCTTTGCTGCCAAACTCGCAGGCAGCAACCGCGAACTCCAGGACTTTGCCTACGTTGCTTCCCACGACCTGCAAGAACCCCTACGCAAAATCCAGATTTTTGGCGAGCGCCTGCAGGCAAAATGCGGCAATGCCCTCAGCGAGCAGGGACGCGACTATTTGTCACGTATGCAAAACGCCACTAGACGAATGCAGCAGTTGATTGTCGATTTGCTCGCCCTATCGCGAGTGACGACAAAAGCCCAGCCTTTTGTCCCTGTTGACCTGGCCATCATTGTCGAGGACGTTCTGACAGACCTGGAGATGCGCATTGAAGAAGCCAACGGGCATATAGAAGTAGGCCCTCTAACAACCATTCAAGCCGATCCGCTGCAGATGCGTCAACTGCTGCAGAACTTGATTGGTAATGCACTCAAATTTCATGCAAAAGATGTTTCCCCGATTGTGAAAGTCAATATTCAGCTATTATCAGAATCCATCCCCGATCGGCAAGAGGGGCACCAAGAGGCTGCACTCTGTCAATTAATCGTGGAAGATAATGGTATTGGGTTTGATTGCGAACAGTACCTTTCTCGAATCTTCAATGCCTTCCAACGTCTGCATGGTCGTAGCAGTTATGAAGGGACTGGTATCGGTTTAACTATTTGTCGTAAAATTGTCGATCGACATCACGGGAGCATTACTGCCCGCAGTTTACCCGGTCAAGGGTCAACCTTCATCGTTACTTTGCCAGTTGAGCAACCTGCTCCTAATACGGAGGCAACAGGCGACGGAAACCATGGAAAATGACGACAATCAGGAAAAAAAGATTTCTCAGGAGAATGCCCCCTAATGGTAACGGTAAAGCGGTGGATTGAATGCGATGTTGTTCTGGCAATGGGGAGAGATTGCTCTGTTGCATGGACAGTCTTGTCCCTAGTGTTTCCATCCAGCGAACTGTTCTGGGCCATTCCCAGAGAGCGTCGAGCCAGGGTTGGGGAATACCGTTTTTGCCGACGCGGGCACCAATGATGCCACCAACAATGGCGGCGGTAGTATCAGTATCGCCACCCAGGGCAACGATTTCTGCGATCGCACTGTGATAATCTGCTTGATGCCGCAACCAGATCTGAATAACGACAGGCACCGTATGGTACACGTAGCCACCAACCCCCCGGCTGAGTCCCAGATCATCCGCGAAAGATACAGCGGTTTCATCAACGGCTGCACTGTGGCAGGCTCGTTCAATCAATGTCAGGAATTCAGTCGCTGCGTCATCCAGCGAGCGTTGCAGGTGGTGCAGATATTCATCTGGGGTCAGAGAAACATGTTGGCTGGAGAGATGAGCTGCGATCGCAACCGCCAGTGCCCCATACTCTGCTTTCGGATCGGTGTGCGTCATCCGCGTCGCAATCCGCACCCATTGTCTGAGTCGATCCCGATCGCCGCCGTAACAGACCCCAAGAATCGCGCTTCGCATTGCGGGACCATTGCCTGCTGAGAAAACCCCACTGCGGTCAAAACCAAACCCCAACCATAACCGGACAATGGCTCGCAACGTCGCGTAGCCAACCCCAGCAGGCAGACCCAGCAACCAGCAGCGCAACCGCCAGGCCAGCGCCCGCGCAAATTTTTTGTCATCTTCCCCAGCAACCAGCAGCGACTGCGCCACCATACAGGTATGTTCCGTATCATCCGAAATCATCCCCTTGCCAAATATCAGATGATGACGTGCCACATCTGGGTAAAGTCGTTGCCGTCTGCGTCTGGATAACCCTTCACAGGGCAAGCCGATGGCATCGCCCACCGCCGTACCTAACAAGCAGCCAATGTATTTGTTCGAGGTGAGTTGTTGATGGTTCATGGTTCATGGTTCGTTGTGGAGAGAATATTTGAAAAGTATTGGCTCCCCCCTAGCCCCTTGAGAAAGGGGGGAATTACGGTCAAAATTCCCCCTTTTTAAGGGGGATTTAGGGGGATCGAGAGCGTTTTGTTACCGATCCTAGCCCTTTTCAAACATCCTCTGAGAGAATACCCAATGGGGCAAAAGTTGCGATCTCCCAGATTTCAACCACACGTTCAGACATCCTGATTTGTGCCCGCGACTTGGAAGGCTAGCGCCCTCGAAGGGGGAGATTAATATCAAGTTAGTTAGTAGGATGGGCAAAGGGCTATGCCCGTGCCCATCACAAACTCTCTGATGGGCACGCTTTGCTTTGCCCATCCTACGCTTAAGTAAGTGCCATTCTCCCGTAAGGGTCGGTCTTGTGCCGATCCTGAATCTATTGGATCAGCCCGAATAGGTTCCCCCACAAGGCCATCTCCTTTTCAACGGGTGATACCAATTTGTCTTAGAGATGCAACTTATGAAAGTGGCAGAATGCTTGCCCAAATGGGACGCTTGCCCAAATGGGACGCTTGCCCAGGCAGCCTTTTTTCAATCCAAAATCGGCAATCTAAAATCCAAAATGGTATGGAACCCCTATCCCGCATAGAGCCTTCGGCAGAGCGGTTGTTTTTTTGCGGCATCGCATGACGCCAGGGGTCAATATTTTTCTCTTGCAAAAATACGCGAACTGGCTGTTGTAATGTGGAGAAAGTCAGGGAGAAACAGCCCTGATTCTTTTAAATCTTAAATTCAAACAACGATCGTGAATGAAAAACATCAACCATTGGATTCTGCTGCTACAGGTGAGGATGACGTTTTGCAAGACGTTTTGCCAGTTGCTCCTCTCAAAGAAGATTGGGGCGGCGATGGCACAGCACGGATGAGCCTATCGGGGAGACGTACCGCTATCTCACAAGAATACGTTCCCCGTCAATACCAATTTTTTGATACGAATCCGGTGCCGCAAGACGCAGGATGGCAGATACCCGGTACGCCAGCAAACGGACTGCCTGGGAAACGCCGACTGCTGACCTGGAATGATTGCGGCGCGTCTACGTCCAGAGTGGAACTCCCCCCTCAGTTCAAGGTTCCTGCTGGCATCTTCACAGCAGATCTGGAAATTTTTGTCCTCTCTGGGGAAATTCAACTGGGGGAATGGAGGCTGCGCAAACACGGCTATTCTTTCATCCCGGCGGGGGTGAAGGTGGGTCCCTGGACAGTGATGGGAGAAGATGTCGCAGAACTCCTCTGGATGGAGAATGGGCCAGTGCCGTTGCAGTATCAGCAGGCAGAGCGCGATCGCGCCAATGCCAGATTCAGCGAATTCATCCCTGCCCTGGACAGCAAACTGCTTCCCTGGAGCAAAACAGACACCGTTCAATTCGAAGTCGCCAAAAAGAAATGGCTCAGAAAAGCCAGCAATGGCGGCGGTGTCTGGCTGATGGCCGTCTTGCCGCACTACGACGGCATCTACGCAGAAATCCAGTGTTACAACGAAGAAGCCTATGGCCTGGCCGGAGGTATCCAGATCGGAACGTACCCTTTCGTCAAAGATCGCTTTGCCTATGTGCCCAGTTTTTCCACTGTTCCCAGACATCGCACGGATGATGGCGGCTTATTCTTTGTCCGCATCGATCGAGATCTCTCAAAAATCAGCACCGTTCTGTCCTATCCCTACTAGTTAGCGCGATCGCGATATCCATCAAATAGACTTTACTTTAATCCTTTTTTAACTCTCGACCGACTCCCTTAACCCTATCCAACATGAGACTGCATTAGAATTGGGGTTTGACATACAAGTCCCATGCATCTCGTAGCGATTGCGCATCTGATTGAGAAAAATGACCGATACGAGCTATCAATAACGATTGTTCCAAACAATCAAGTCGGGCAAGCCGGACAACAGAAGCGACTCGTAATCTGCTCTGTTTCCAATCTTTCAAAGGGATGTCAGTTCTCGATCTTGGTGAAGCTGAAGTTACAGCGGCAACAATTGCATCTTGAGCATCTAGCCATATAACCAAGACGGGTCGTTTTTTTGAGGCACTAACATCAGTAAACTGGATCTCAGCAACCCAAAAATCACCCGGTGAGATCGTCATATAGCCCCTCGTCTTCAGGAATATAGCTATTGAGGAAAGCACGATGACTGAGTGCTGGCAGTGCAGCAGGAGACAAAGAAGAAGCAGGTTGAATGGTAACCCGCCAACGTCCTGCTCCAACACTAGCAACTAACTCCGGAGGTAGAGTCAAGGTTTCACCAGATTGAAGCTCGATTTCGCAGGTTAGATTGACGGGTTGGCTGTTCATAAATCAACAGACGAAGTGGCTTATTTTCTATTATGGTATCGCAATTTCCCTCCGGATCCAAAGCGCGATCGCGATATCCATCCAGAATAAAGCAGGACATCCAAAAGGCTCAAAACGATATCCCCAATCCTCCATCTTCCGCCCGCCCGCCGTCCTCCGGTGACCCGGATCACCGCTGCGTTGGGTGTGGATCGTCCAAATATCAGCACCAGATCGCTCCCTGTGCGACATTTAGATCTCGTCCCAGGCTGACTAAAATCCCCCCTCGCAGCAGCGTTCAATCACGGAATCAGACTGAAAAAACGGCGATAGTAAAGCTATCGAGTTCAGTCAACGGCAATGCACGCATTCGTTTTTCCCCCCACCGCAACTTCAGAATTGTTGTCCCAGGCGATTCGCTCCGGCAAACTCACCCGCGCCGACCACTCTGGACTGATGGCAGCGGTACTATCCGAAGGTCTGGATGAAGAAGAAAAGAACGCGATTGACCGCCTGTTATACGCTGTCCGTGTTGGCAAAATACAACTGAGCGACGAGCTGTCTGTCCTGGCTTGATGGACATTTGTAGAGAACGAGGAGAACGAGGAGAATACAATATGACTACCGACCGCAATTCCCAAGTCCAGCCCGATCCCGATGCCATTCGTCGTCGAGACCGCCAGATACTGCAAGCCAGGGCAGAGCAAGAGCTACGCACCTTCTTTCGCTCTGCAAATATCAAGAGTGCAGATCTGGAAAACCTGCTGCAAAACCTGGAATGGAGCTAATCCCATTTTGGCGGTTAGGTTGGCGATTTGGAATTGGGAAAAAACTCGCTGGAGAAACGTTTCATCAATTTTAGCGATGGTGTTTCCAAGTCAAATGAATATAACCCCGCTTCATTGTTATTGACCTATTATTGACCTCGAATTTTGATGCACCTCTTTCTCCTCCAGCACTATGCTGGAGGTTTTTTATTGCCCCTACTGACTCCACCGGGCGCATCCAGAGTTTGGGGGAGTCCAGATATTAAGGAGATCCTTTGTGTAGGGTGGGCAGTGCTTTTGAGCGTTCAAGGATACCGAACGCAGATCTTGTGCGAGCACTGCCCACCAACCGAGACTGTCGGTGGTGGGTAAACCCCGGCCATTTTGAACCGCCTCGTTGCGATCGCAATCCATATGCACGGCAATGTTTGGGAATGGTGCGCTGAACATTGGCATGACAACTACGAAGATGCTCCTGAAGACGGCAGTGTATGGTTGTCAGACGACAAAAACTCTGGGCAAGTCGTACGTGGCGGTTCCTGGAGCAACATTCCGAGGAATTGTCGTTCAGCGTCTCGCGTCAGGGACGATCGCGACTTCGCGAACGACGTCATCGGTTTTCGTGTTGTCTGTTCTGTTCCGAGGTCTTCTTAGCCCTTTACCCTTCTTGCCCTCTGCATCCGAGTTCTTGTCAGTTGTGACGACTTGACTAGGGGTGTGAATCCTGCGCTTTCTCTCCCTGGCGCTCTGCGGCTCGAAATTTTTTTGCCCTTTTATCGATGCTGTAGAATCGGTAGCCGCGCCCAGGGTGAGGGGCAGGAGCTGAGTATTGAGACGCATGACTCTTGCTGGCGTGCGATCGCGATCGCACCTGCGCCAGTGCCAGCGCTTGACTCAATCCGTATTGTATCAATCTGTGTCTTAATCTTAACTAAAAGAAATGAACTTACTTAACTGATTTGTGATATTATTCAAACCTCATATCAAACTTCACAACAGCGTGGAATCAATTTCTCTAAACTACGAAATCTTAATATAGTATCCAGAATTGCAAAGAGTAGGAGTTGATGGGGCGTTATGACGATCGACTTGACCATTGCTATCTGTACGTATAACGGAGCGAATCGGCTACCGCAGGTGTTGGAGCGATTGCGATCGCAAATCGGCACCGATGCCTTTACCTGGGAGGTGCTGGTCGTCGATAACAACAGTACTGATGGTACGGCGGCACTGGTGCGCCGGTACTCAGCTAACTTTCTGCTCCGCTACTGTTTTGAACCCCGGCAAGGGATCGCCTTTGCGCGACGGTGTGCCATGGCGCAGGCCAGAGGCGAGATCGTTGGTTTTCTGGATGATGACAATCTGCCAACGGCAACCTGGGTCGCCGCCGCCTGCAGATTTGGCCATTTGCACCCCCAGGCAGGGGCCTATGGCAGTCAAATCCACGGCAAATACGAGATTGAACCCCCCGATCGCTTTGAGCGCATCTGTTGTTTTCTGCCGGTCACCGAACGCGGCCCCGATCCGCTGCTCTACGGAGCAAACAAAGGATTGCTGCCTGCAGGGGCTGGCATCGTCATTCGCAAGCACGCCTGGCAGGAGAGCGTCCCTGCACACCCCGTTTTGCGCGGTGTGTCTGCTACATCCCTGGATTCTAAAGGAGAAGACATCGAATCGTTGACCTATATCCGCAAAGCCGGGTGGGAAATCTGGTATAACCCGGAGATGGAAATTGAACACGATATTCCGCGATCGCGCTTTGAAAGGGCCTACTTGCTGCGCTTTTTCCGAGGCGTGGGTTTGAGCCGCTATCCAACCCGCATGGCGCGCTTCGAACTCTGGCAACGGCCCTTATTACTTCTTCTCTATATGGGCAACGACCTGCGCAAGTTCATGATTTATTGGTGCCGCTTCCAGCAGAGGCGTGCAACTGATGTCGTCGTTGCCTGCGAGCTGCAATTGCTCTGGTACAGCGCAATCAGCCCTCTCTATCACTGGCAGAAGTCTCTCTCCAGGCGGCTGGAGCAAGGGCGCAAACCCATGGGAACGCTTTCCTCGCTTTTCGTGAAACCTGCTTTAACAGACTAGCGCCGACAGCCCCTCTCAGATGGCTTGTCAAATTTGTTAGTTGAGGCATGACGTTAGCTTGCACCGTCATTCCCTCCATCCTGTCTAGTCACTCTTCTCTTCTTGCTCTCCTACTGTGTACACAAGTCTTGCTTCGACTAGAAATCCGGACTGGATCCCCCCTAGCCCCCCTTGCAAAAAGGGGGGGACCGGACTCACAGTCCCCCTTTTTAAGCTACCGCGTACACACAAGGTCCTATTGCAACTGAGATGTCTGCGTTGATCCCCCCTAGCCCCCCTTGCAAAAAGGGGGAAACCCACTCACAGTCCCCCTTTTGAAGGGGGATTTAGGGGATCGAGCTGCTTTTTTCGAGATGTGTGTACGCGGTAGCCCTGCTCCTTTCCCTTCTCCTACCGCCCCTGCTCCCTCCCCTTCTCGCCATGCTCCCGCCAATCTCGTTCTATCTCCCGCCCTCTGTGTGGCCAACAGATATTCCAACCCGCGCTGACGAAAACTGGCCTGGGTTCGGGATTGGGTTGTATGCCTGGACGGTTCAGACCTATTTACGCTTGAAGGCGTCGGACTTTCCCTGTCAGTTAACGAAGACTGTTCCCGATGAAGGACTGGTCTTAGTCCATCGCAATGCGTTTTGGGCCGCCGACTGTTCTCTTAAAGCAGGATGCAGACGATTGCTGATTTGCCTGAAAGCCGACTTGCGGCCCCACCCCCAAGCGCAAATCCATGTGGTGCAAAATCCGTTGGAAACAGCAACCTTGCGCCGTAGCTACTACCTGCCGCACTGGCCGCAACCGGGGTTGATTCCCCGCCATCCTAGCCGGGGAGATCGGTTTGAAACCATCGCCTTCCTGGGGCGACAGGTGCAGCTAGCCCAGGAACTGCGGTGCTCATTCTGGGAAGACAGCCTCAAGTCTCTGGGATTGCAATGGCGACCGTGCTTGACCCCCAATTGCTGGCAGGACTATCGCCAGTTGGAGGCTAACTGGCATGATTTCAGTGCTATTGATGGCATTGTGGCGGTGCGGAGCTTCGATCGGCGGCAGCGCTACTTGAAACAGTACTATCTCAATAAGCCGGCAACGAAGCTCTACAATGCCTGGTTGGCAGGGGTGCCGGCAGTATTAGGCCCAGAACCGGCTTATCGGGCTGAAGGCGAGCCTGGCTTGAATTATCTGGAAGCGACTTCGGTCTCTGGCATGCTGGCAGCACTGAAACAGCTGCGGGACAATCCCCCACTGCGCCATGCTCTGGTGCAGCAGGGACGTCTGATCGCTGCGACAATTCAGCCCGACCAACTTACAGCCAGATGGCGACAGTTTCTGGAACAGGTAGCGGTGCCTGCTTACGAGCGGTGGCGCTCAACTCCGCGCTGGGTACAACGGTTGCAAGTGTTGCAGGGAAGAGTGGAGTTCAACTTGATGCGATCGCACCATAAGCTACGGACTGCGATCGCAACCCCTGCCAGCCATTTTCTCACTGGCGATGGCCTGCCTCAATACCTGCAAGCGAACGCTCTGTCCATCGCTCGAGAATGGGAGGAATAGATTGAAACTATTTTATTATCGGCGTCCCGATAGATTGAATAATTTTGGTGACGATCTCAATCTCTGGTTGTGGCCGCGACTATTACCAGACGTGTTCGATGAAGCTGAAACAGCTGTCTTTGTCGGCATCGGCACGGTTTTGAACGGTTTGCTGAACCGTCGTTTACCGCGAAATTGCGCGATCGCAATCTTTAGCTCTGGCGTTGGCTACGAACGCGGTCTACCTCTCCTCAACGCCGCTGCAAAGATTTATTGTCTGCGCGGGCCGCTCTCAGCCCGCCAGTTGGGAGTTCCTGAAGATCTCGCCGTGACCGACGGAGCTATCTTAGTGCGACGTTGCTTCCAGGCTCCAACCGAAAAAGTCCATACCGTTGCCTTTATGCCCCACATCCACCACGCAATCTATGGAGAAACCCTCTGGCCTGCCCTTTGCGATCGCATCGGCTTTGGCTATATCGATCCGCGCTGGCCGGTGGCGCAAGTATTGACTGCGATCGCGCAAACCAAACTGCTGCTGGCCGAAGCCATGCATGGCGCCATTATTGCCGATGCCCTGCGAATCCCCTGGATCCCCATCCGCACCAGCGCCCGCATCCTCGCTTTCAAATGGCAAGATTGGTGCGCCTCCCTGGAACTGGACTACCGTCCTAGCTTCCTTTCACCCTGGATCGGGCAATATCCCCGCATCGCTGGGGGCATCCGCTCCACCCTCCCACCCGCCCTCCATTGGTGGCGCTGGCTGCAACAAGATCGCCTGCGCTCAGCAGGACTGCTGTTTCAGGACGATGGCGCAGCCGTCGCGAAGCAGTTACTGCGGATTGCCCGTACCCGTCGGCCCTGTTTGAGTCCGTGCGATCGCCTCGAAACCCTGACCGTACAGTTAGAAGAACGATTAGAGCGCTTCAAAACCGATGTCGCCGCCGGATACTTTGGTTGAAAAGGAACGGGAATAGGGAACGGGGAACAGGGAATGGGGCAGAATAGCACTTATCTCAAACCAGAGGCGGCAGCATGTAGTGGAAGGTCGCTTTGTAGGGGCCAGCAGTGTTAAACCATTTGGGCATGGGCAGACAAGCGGCAGATCGTTTTCTTTAGGGTACAAGAATTCACGGGCACTGATTCTGCAGGTTTTTTGGGGGGAGTGCGATCGCGCAATGGATTTAGAGGCTGCGATCGTACCCGCCCTAAGGGGTCTGCGAACCCTGCCCCTTCAACCCCTGCAGTTTTGCCAGAGAGAGGCCCGTTTTCTCGCTGATCGTTTCCAGATCCAGCACATCCAGCAACTCCTGGGCAATTTTAACCGCCATTCGTTGTGCGCCCTCTTCTCTGCCCTCTTCTCTGCCCTCTTCTCTGCCCTTTTCTCTGCCCTCTTCTCGTGCTTTGTTGGCCGCCTTGAGAACAGCATTGCGGCTGTCGTGAAGGAACATTTCCCGTTTCTCCATGGCATCCAGTTCCTCTGGAGTCAGCGCCGCCTGATTGGCCAGCTTGAAGGCAGATTCCAGAGCCGGTATCTCTTGCAGGCTGGGCGGCACCTCATGCAATTCGCGGGCGTGTTTGAGGAAATAGAGCCACTTTTCGGTCACCGTTTCCAACTCCGCCAGGTCTTTCTTGAATTTGGGCAGTTCCGCAAACACTAACTCAATGTCGTCGCTATACTCCGTTAATTTCTCGCGCTCTTTCAGGATGTAGCGGGAGATGATTTTAGAAGAGTCCTCAAACATCTTAAAGTTGGTGATGGTGATGGCAATCACCGGATTCAGCAGGTTGTAATCTTCCCCGACCGATAGTTGCATCGAAAAGGCTTTGGCGGCATTGTAGAGGATGCGTTTTTCAAACCCCTCCAGATTCAGCACCTGCATTTCGATAATGACGGTTTTGTGGTTCGACAGTCGCGCTTTCACATCCAGATAGGTATCTTTCATGCCAACAATGCGCGGAGCCTGATAGGGATCGATGATTTCAAGATCGGCGATGATGGGCTGCTCCTGAAACAAAAGCGCATTGAGAAAGTCGATCAGGATCGGTTTGCTTTCTTCAGAACCAAAGATCTTCTTAAAGGCAAAATCGGTTTTTGGATTAATGAAATTCATCGGTCGCTCCAGTGCTGAATTCCCCTTGCTTCCATTTTGCCCGATTTCGGGTCAGGGGGTCAGGCCGATAGAAATCAATTTCATTCATATGAAAAAACTAGAACGTTATCGTCAATGCGATCGCGCCAGCTGTCCAGCAGCGCTTTTTCCGCCGCTCCAATGTCCGATTGTTTTTTTAGGGTACAAGAACTCGCTCGCGGGGAGGGAGTCGGGTTTGGGAAGTGTTACTGCGATCGCAGATTGCTTCAGTAAGACCGTTAGCGCGATCGCGCCGAAACCCTGCCAGTGCCCTAGAAAGAACAACAAATACAGTTCAGTATCAATATCGTTACCAGACACTTCAGTCCACGTACGTGCAAAATTATAAAGAAAATACAAAATATATAACCATGGTTATGTCTCAATATCGATTCTCCCTGATATTCTAAATATGAAGGTTAGGTAAAGCTCCAGGTTTCTAATCCTCATAAATGATTGCTCTCAGGCATTTCTTCCTTCGTCATTCATTCGATTTAAAGAATGAACGCAATTTTGGTGAAAGGCCAGACCGTCCAACCGCAAAACATCCCGCAAAAAAACTCAGCTGCGAACAGCAATCTTTTGCTTTCGTACCCTGATTTCGTTCAATTTCAGTTCAACCGCAACCGATGTCCAAACCCTCTGAAAAATAGAGGATTCTGAGCTTAAATCCTCACAAAATGTCGTTAATCAGCAGTCTAGAATCAGGCAGGCGATGATCGCAGTCGCCATTGTCCAGCAGACTAGACCCCAATACTGTTCGATTTAAGCCGTAGGATGGGCAAAACAAAGCGCGCCCATCACAGGGTAAAGGTGGGCATGGGCGCTTGCCCTTTGCCGAATCCTACCGACCCGTTAGAACTTGTTCTTGTGGCTACGGCTTCTACTCGCTGTTTTTTAACCGAACAGTATTGGACTAGACCCTATTGCAAAAGTCTTATCCATACAAGATGTCGTTAATCAGTAGTCTAGAAGCAATCAGGCGATGATTGCAGTCACCATCGTCAAGCAGACTAGACCCTATCGCAAAAGTCTTATCCATCAAGGCATATAGCACTAAGCTGCTATCGAACTTTGCATTGCTCAGGGCGCGAATCAGCCTCCACTGTCTGCAGTATCCCTACAGGCCAGCGGCAGCATGGGAACGGGGTTCGCCCGCCACCCATGCGGTCAACCTTGAAGCAGAGAAAATCCATGCGGTAGCCAACATTGCCCACCCAAAACTATCAGGAGAAAGAGAGATGACTACGATTACCCCCACAACTCACCCCAATGGTTTTCGTGTAGATGGAACAGGCGATCAATTGAGCTTAGGTTGGGTGGTTGAAGGCAATGGTGACATTAATGGAGATATGATTCAAGACTTCATTATGAGCGCACCCGGTGGCGACAGCCATGCAGGTGAGCTTTATGTTGTGTTTGGCAGTAATGATTTAACAGATCCATCGACATCTCCCACCAATGTGGTCGCGCTTAATTCTCTCTTTTCATCACAAGTCTCGCTAGCTCTGGGTGACATTAATGGGGACGGCAAAGATGACATTATTATTGGCGATCCATCGGCAGATGGCCCTCAAGGAAAAGTCTCTGTTATTTTTGGTAACGCTCCTGGTTTGATTGCGACTAACCTAGCATCGCTTGCCCCATCTGATGGCTTTGTGATTGTCAATCATGATAACGGCTCAAACGTGCCTGATGCATTAGGATGGTCAGTCAGTAGTGGAAATATCGATGGCGACGCCTTTGATGATGTTATTATCAGCGATCGTTTTTCTGGAAAAGTTCATGTCGTTTTTGGTCAATCTAGTTTCTCATCACCATTTGATATTAGTGAAGAACTTCCTCCTGATGTTTTAACATTTGATACTCTTAACGGGTTTCAACCAAATTTCCCCGTAGCTTCTGGAAATATTGGTGGAGATGCTAGAGATGACATCATCATTGGTGCTCCTACTGCTGGAGTGGGAGGAGAAACCTATGTCGTTTTTGGCAACGGTATTCGTAATAGCATTGCTAACGATTCCGGCAGTTTGTCAGGTAGCAATGGATTTACGCTTCAGGGAAGTCTATCAGAATCTTTAGGCTGGAAAGTTGGCAGCGCTGGCAATATTGATGGAGATCCCAATAGCTATGATGAGCTAATTGTAACTGCACCTGGTGGCAGTGGTACGCAACGAACTTACGTTCTTTTTGGTCAATCCAGCTTTGCGTCAACAATTAGTACTGCCAGCATCGACGGTATCACTAATGGGTTTTATGTTGATGGCCTGAATGCTGATGATTTGGTGTTTGAATCCATTAGTGCTGCTGGCGACATCAACAACGATGGCATTGATGATTTCCTGCTTGCTGAATCTTTAGCAGATACGAATGGATTAATGGACTCTGGCCAGGTTCATGTCATTTATGGTACAGCAGGAGGTCCTGGATCTCATCTTACTATTGGTCCAGGGGGATTGCCCACTAATGTTGGTTGGAGCGTTAATATTGATGGTCTCGCAGAAAAAGATTTAACGGGCCTTTCCGTTAGCGATGCCGGAGATGTTAACGGCGATGGCATTGATGATTTCTTGATTGGTGCACCAGGGACTATATTCAGCGACGAGGGCACTGTTTATGTGGTGCTGGGGCAAGCGACAGATCGACCCATTCCCGAAACTACGGTTAATCTAAACCCGGCTAACCCTTTAATTGGCGAAAGACGAACATTTATCGTTAACTTCGACAACATCGCATCCTCACCCGGCAATGTTGGTTTTGGGTCTTATATCAACTTGTTCCTGGATACCTCTGGGGTCGATGGAGAGACCATGGGAATGGCTTATGATGGTCTCGATCTGATTGGTAATGGCTCTAACGTCGGCATCCGATATATCCTGGATGGCGACATTGATGAAGTCCTTGATGACATGGGTAATACGATTACGGATGGTCGGCATTCAGTCGATATCAGTGAATTTGGCATTACTCCCATCGCAAGACCTGTCTACCTTGGTGGTGCTGATAGTCTGTTTCCGGGTCAGAATGTTGTAGATCATCCTTATGCTGGTGAAATCCTAGCTCCGAGTGAATTTCAGACTGGCGATACCTTATATGTCTTCGATTTACCTCAGGGTAGCTTTAGCCCTGACCAAACCATCGCACGGTTTGAGGTTGATGTTCAAATCAGCCAAAGGGCTGACTACAATCAACCCTTGGATATTGCCACCAGCGGTGGCTTTCGCTATGGTGCTAATCCGTCATTGGACCCAAGTCCCATCGATCCGATCCGGGATACGACATTCACACATCATACATTAACCCCTCTACTTTACCGCATCAGCAAAACTGGTCCCCATGAAACGGTCACTGGCCCGAACTTTGAGCGGCAATACGGAATTTCAGTAAATATTGCCCCAGGACAAACCGTCGACAATCTAATCATCAAAGATACTTTACCCACGAATGTTGAGTATGTTTCGGCTTCAGCTTCCCATGGGTCCCCAATACACTACCCTGCCCCTGGGAATGTACCTCCCTTTGTAGAAGTTAATGCAGGGACCGTGAGCGGTTCTGCGAGTCTCAACATTAATTTCCATGTCCCTCTGACAGATACCGTCAATACGTCTCAACATGTGATTGACCCCAATACGGGGAATGCAGTCACCTCAACTGATGTAGCAGAAGTCAGTTCCAGTTTGACCTGGAATCCTTTGGATCCCAAGGATGCACCGTTTAACGGTCCCTTCGTCGAAGCCGATGCCAGTTTTACCCATGCCGATCGCTCCATTGCGGTTCAGAAATCTGTCAATTCCTTCAATCCAGTACTGGATCTTAACGCTCCAGGCTTAGGTCCAGGCGACATTGTTGAGCATACTGTAACCTTCCAGATCTCAGATTATTTTGCCTTTGAGGATCTTATCCTTGAAGATATTTATTCCGATGGTCAGGTTTTTGTGACTGATGCACTAGAGGCCCCAAGTCTAGATCTGTCTCCGACATTTAGCATCAATGAGCATGGCTTCAACGCTTCTGGCAAGTTTACGTTTGCGTCGGGGGAGATTCTAGTGGATACCCCTCCAACCAATGGCATTCCAGGCAAGATTCAGTTAGACATTTCTAAGGCATTATTGTCACCAGAATTTGTTGACGACCATCTTAGTCTTGGTCTGAATACTAAGGATAAAATCTTGGGTGGATACGTGGGCGATAATGGGGGCTATCTTACTCCCGGTACTGCCTTTCCAAAGACGGAAGGAACGATTAAGTTCTATACCCGAATTCAAGAAGATTTCACCACCAATAGTGGAGTGGATAAATCCGTCGATCATGGTGATTTTTTCAGCAATACAGCTACCATTACAGGGCAGATTCTAGACGTTCCGACTTTAACGAATACTGCCGCGACTTTGGATGAGGCCGATTCTGGTGCAGCAAGTTTTAACTTACCTCGCGGGAAGTTTAGTGATTTTAAAGTCACTGTTCATCAAATTAGGGATAGTAATGGCCATGTCAAATCAGGTATAGAGGTTGTCCCAGGAGATGCAGTCACGTACCGCATCCGACATAAGCTTCCCTCTGCAGATATCGAAAAATTGAAGTTTACCTCTGAGCTTCCCTTCTCTGTTTTCGATCTATCTAATTTCTCGACAGGCACAATGCCAAATGTTTCTCTTGGTACGCCTCCTGTCAACACCATTACTTATGGCTCGATTGATACTCTTCACAATTTAATCGGTTTGAATTCAAGTAATGGTGCAGTTCCTCATCCTACCATTAGTGTTGACGATCAAACCAAGATTCTGACGATTGACTACGGTACTTTTGACGAGCTACCGATCTATGCTGATGATGTAATCATCGATCTTCGTTACACTCTGGAAGTGCAAGAACCACTACCAGGGCACGCTGATGATTTGTTCCTCAATAATATCGTTCATAAACGAGAAAGCAGTACTAATTCGGGGTCAAGCATTTATGCCAGATCTGCTCGTATTGAACTAGTACAACCAGAGCTGAATATCCAAAAGGGTGTCGTTGCGACCAATGAACCTGGCGCTGTTGTGTTTAGCGAGTTTTTCCCGGTTATTGGCGATCCTGCAACCCTTGACTTTTCTGACCCTCCCATGTCTGGAGTAAGATTTCCTGACAGCAGCACTGGTGGCATCATTAATTCTGAAACTCTTGACACTACCAACTATTTTGATAGTGACGTAACTGCGGATTTGAACGATCCTGGACCAGATTTAGTGACTTTTGCCATCATTGTTGAAAATACAGGGTCAGGCAATGCGTTTGATGTCATTATTAGAGACGAGAACCCGGACCTATTCCCGATCCCCGCAGGATATCAGATTCCTGCAAGTGGTTTGAATCTGACTTTTGCGAAGGGGGATGGTTCCATCATTCCCGGCGGTAAGATTGAATTTCTGGGAGGTGGCGGTGCTGGTAATGATGATGATATTTTTCACAATGGCATCCGCTTAAAAGATCCGATTGCTGCTTTCGATTCTGACAATGATGATGGTGAAAATGTAGTGGTTATTACTTATGACTTGGAGGTGGAAGATTCTCAGTCAGATCTTACTGTTTTAACTAATACCGCTATCCTAGAAGACTACTCCGCTTCTCCCGGTGGCCCTGGATTTTTACCGGGTACTCAATCGCTGACCGATGATGCCCAGGTCAGAACGCAACCTTATCTTCAAGAGCAATTTGAAACGTTCCGAGATCCGTTTGAAATTCCTGCAACTGCAACGACTCCAGTTACGTTTGCGTTGGCAGGACAAACTTTTAATGCGTTGGACTACCTTGGGAATGATGATTTACACTACAGTGTGATTGTGGATAGAGCAGGTGTTGAAGTTTTTAATAGCGATGGTCCACCCTCACCACTAGGGTTTCTAAATCCTTTTGCTAACATCGATCCAGCTACCCTTGATTTTACGTTTGCATCATCTTTATTAGCTTTCATTACTTTTCCAGGCGAATTTTATACTGTTACCGTTGGAATCTCTGACGCAGATCCGACAAACAATTCTGATCCTTTTGATGTACAAGATACCTTTCAGTTCCAAATTCACTACCTGGGAACAGTCATCAACAACTACATCGTCAATGCTGAGGTTTTCTTTGATGCGAACGACAATGGCATCCAGGATCCGGGTGAAGAAATCGGCATTACCGATGAGAACGGGATCTTTACGATCGAAACGGATTTATTGTCCTTTGACACCAATGATAATGGCATCCTCGACCCAGAAGAAGGCCGCTTAGTCGCCATTGGTGGCATCAATACTGCCACCGGGTTACCGCTCAGTGTAGCGCTCGAAGCTACTCCAGATGCTTCGGTCATCACCACCTTAACCACTGTACTAGCTGAATTAGTAGACCAGGGAAGTACCGTCGCAGATGCCAACACTGTATTAACGACCGCACTCTCGTTGCCGAATACTGTCCTGATTAATCATTTCAATCCGATTGCCGCCACGAATAATGGCTTGGCCAATGGGGTCGAGACCTATGAGGCCCATACCCAAATCCAGATTGCCATCAGTCTGCTTAATGCACTGCTGGAGGGAGCGACAGGTGGTGCTAGCAATGTCGCTGATACGGTGGTGGAAACCGTCGCGGCTCAGATTGCAACGGGATCCCCGCTGGATCTAACCGATGTTGCTCAACTCCAAACCCTGATTGAGACTGCGGCAACGACTTTCGGGGCAGATGTGTCGGGCTTTGCGGCAGGGGCAGCTACAATCGTTGCTGCCGCCAATCAAGCGGTTGAAGACGCAGTGGTGAATTTGCCCGCTACTGAGCTGGAAGAGGAGTTTGCGAGAATAGAGAAAGTGGCGTTGGGCGAAATCGCTAAAGCTTTACAGGCAGTTGGTGCAGGAGATAAGCCGATTGATGATGCAGTGGCCGAAAATACTGGCACTCCTCTGGATGATCAGATTGCTGCGGCCCAGGTCTTCAGTGCCGATCCCACCGATATTAGCTTGAGCAACGATACTGTGGCAGAAGATCGACCCATTGGCACCGAAGTCGGTACTTTCTCTACGGTTGACCCGGATACGGGAGAAACGCACACCTATAGCCTGGTTTCAGGGGCAGGAGATACGGATAATGACAAGTTTGAGATTGTCGGCGATCGTCTGCTGACGAAGGAATCCTTCGACCATGACACCCAGGATAGCTATAGTATTCGGGTGCTAACCTCTGATGGCAATGGTGGTATTTATTCAGAGCCATTTACCATTGATGTCACTCCAACCGTGGTTGAACAGCCGCCCCAACTCACTATCCAAACTCTGGTTGATGCTGATGGTGACGGCTTCTTCAGCGAAATTGAGACAGGTAGTGCTGGTGATAGTGTCGAGTTCCAGCTGACGATCGAAAATACGGGCGACACTGAGCTGATCGTTGAAGACATCCTTAGCGATACCTTCGATCTCGCTAATGCTGATTTCAGCGACACCATTGGTACGAAGCTCGTAGCGGGTGAGTCTATTACAAAGACATTCATGTCTACTCTGCCCGATCTGACGAGTACCACAACTGGCAATGCTGACGATAATACGCTCAATGGCGAGCAGGTACTGGTCAGTGGCGAGATGAGTGTCGTGGCAATGAATGCGGTGGGCAGCACCACGGTGATGGAAACTCACGATGTTCTGGTTGATGCTCGCGATACCATTGCGGGTGGTCTGGGTAACGATACGATCGATGGCGGCGGCGCTGACGATATCCTGCGTGGCGATCGGAATAGTCGGCGCTCTCAGGGTAGTGTTGGCGGCGATGACATTATCTTTGGCGGCGCGGGTAATGACCGGATCGGCGGCAAAGGAGGTAACGACCAGCTCTTTGGCGAGGCAGGTGATGACCTGATCTGGGGTGATGATGGCGATGATATCTTGCATGGTGGCTTGGGTAATGATACGCTCACAGGCGACGATTTCTCTGGCGGCCAGGGACACGATACCTTTGTGCTGGCGACGGGTGAAGGGATAGATACTATCACCGATTTCGAGATTGGGATTGATTGGATTGAGCTGGCTGGTAGTCTGACTTTTGGTCAACTTGATATTACGCAATCCGGTGAAGATGCCCAGATCGCTGTGGGTGCTGAAACCCTGGCAATTGTGCAGGGAGTAGAAGCTAGTGATTTGCTGGCAAGTAGCTTCATTTAATGGATGCGAGGGCAGAATGTTCCTGAATAGCTCTGCCCTTGACTTTGTTGCTGAATGCAGATCGAGTGACGATGTTTCGGTGCAGTCTATTTCTGCGGACAGTCAACGGTCTTTAATATAAAGTTAAGCCGTTCTTAACACTGTCGTTGGAGAGTGTCATTTGGTCGAAATTGTATATGTGTTTTGTTGAAGTTTTTGAGTTGGATCGATGGGGGTAGCGTTAAGAGTTGGAGAACAAGTGATTGAGGCAGAGCAACTGCTACTGCTGCTGGCGCGCTATCAGTTGTTGCCGCAGCTGGGGCGGGAGATTATTATTGATGGTGCGATCGCGCCCATCACCTGTTCCCCAGACGAAGCTGCAACTGCCTGTGCCCAGTTCTATCGCCAGCATCAATTAAACTCAGACGCAGAGCGCCAGCAGTGGCTCAAACGCCACAATCTGGACGTTGAGCAGTTGCAGGAGCTGGCGGTTCGCAACCTTAAGATCGAACGGTTTAAGCAACAAACCTGGGGGCACAAGGTCGAGTCTTACTTCCTGCAACGTAAGGGACAGTTCGATCGGGTGGTTTATTCTTTGCTGCGATCGCAAGACGCTGCCCTAGCCCAGGAACTCTACTTCCGCATCCAGGCTGGAGAACAGTCTTTTGCAGAACTGGCACGAGATTATTCTGAGGGCGTCGAGGCCCAGTCTGGGGGTCGGGTTGGCCCGGTGGAACTGAGCGTCCCTCATCCTATCGTTGCCCGAATGTTGACTAGCAGCAAGCCAGGACAGCTCTGGCCGCCAAAGCAGGTGGATGAGTGGGTTATCATCGTGCGTTTAGAACAATTCCTCCCAGCGCAATTAGACGAAGCTATGCGTCAGCGATTGTTGAACGAATGCTTTACCACCTGGTTGAAGGAGCAACTGCAGCACCTGGCAGTCGTCCGCAATGAAGCGCCTGATGTCGGAGCGATACCTGTTGCGGGGCAACCATAGAAACGATGACGTATACCACAAGCACAGTTCAAGAGTTTCTCGCAAGCACGTCTCCTTTTGCGCGGCTGTCTCAGGCAGCGGTCAGTCGTTTGGTGAAAGAATTACAGCCACTGCGCTATCGCATTGGGCAGGCCATCTTCACCCAGGAACGGTTACCCCATCAGCTAGCTATTGTCTATGAAGGGCGAGTGCGCTTGCTGGCGACCGATCCGCAAACCAAAATCACTTCAACTCTGCAGGTGCTTGACCCCGGTTCCTCCTTAGGCTGGGTTGGTTTGCTGCGAGGTATTCCCTGCGAAACTGCGATCGCGTCTACCGAGACCATTTGTCTCACCCTGCCAGCGGCTGAATTTCTCGGTTGGCTGGAGCGAGAGCCAGTATTGGATCGGGCCTTCCGCGATCGCACCTCCCTCGCAGAAATCTTTGCCCTTCTGGGAACAGAGCGACGAAGAGCGAACAGCCCCCTTGACCTCGATCTGGCGCATCTCGCCGAGCAAGCTGCTGCCAACGCTGCCGTCTGTTCCTTCGCACCAGGAACTGTACCGATCGCGAAACTGGAGATCGCGAAACTGGATCGTGTCAACTCTGAAGTATCCCAAAACGGCAAAACTTCCTCCTCGTCGGAAAATCGTCTCTGGTTTGTCAGCAGCGGTACCGTTGCCAGTACCACTCCTGGTTGCTGCCTGGAGTTACCAGATAACACCCAATCCCTTCAGATAGAAGGGCAAGCCACTGCACGACTGGTGGGATTGCTGCGCGACGATATCTCTTCACTTTGGGGAGAAGAGGAAGCAGGCGATTTTCCTATAGAGGCGCTAAGCCCACGCAAGGCCGATGCAGTTCCCTCCCAGACCGCCGATGCAGTTCCTACCCCTAACGGTCATCCTATTTTAGACAAACCTGCTGCACCAGAAGTCACAGATTCCCTTGAGATTGCCGACGCACCTTCTATACAAGACATTTCCCCGCCCGAACATCTCGCCTTTTCTTCCGCTCCACCCTCACAGCAACAACGACAATCCTACCCCTACGTCCGGGGACGCGGCCCGCTCAACGCCACCCTTGCCTGCTTCCAGATGCTCAGCCAGCACCTGAACCTCCCTTTCCGCAAAGACGTGATTCAACGCGTCCTCGCTGACCAGATTGCTCGCACGGGCAGCCCTTCTCTGCCCCTTTGCGGTGCGGTCGCCGAACTGATCGGCCTGAACGCTCAACTGGTCAAAGTCCCTGCGACTGTACTCAACCGTCTCGAACCCCCGGCACTGATCTGCTGGCAGGATAGCTTCGCTCTGCTCTACGCACTGAACGACCGGGAATGGGTCGCGGGCGTACCTGAAATAGGTGTGCTGCGTCGGCCTCCGACTTACTTCCTGGATCGCTGGCAGGACGAAGGAGAGGTGCTGCTGCTGCAGCCTACGAAATTAACACCGCGCCAACGCTTCGGTTTGCAATGGTTCTTGCCTTCCCTTGTTCGCTATCGCTGGGTGCTGCTCGAAGTCTTCATTGCCTCCTTCTTCGTGCAACTCTTCGGTCTGGCTCATCCCCTGACCATTCAGGTGATTATCGACAAAGTTATCAACAACAACAGCATCGACACTCTCCATGTCCTCGGTTTCTTTCTGGTCGGCATCGCCATCTTTGAAGCTCTCCTTGGCAGCTTGCGCACCTATCTCTTCGTCGATACGACCAACCGTATTGACCTGACATTGGGCGCAGAAATTATCGATCACCTGCTGCGCTTACCGTTGCGCTACTTCGAACGGCGACCTGTGGGGGAACTCTCCAGTCGTGTCAACGAATTGGAGAATATTCGTCAGTTTCTCACGGGCACGGCCTTGACGGTGGTACTGGACTCCGTCTTTTCTGTGCTCTACATCGTGGTCATGTTTCTCTACAGCTGGCTGCTGACCCTGGTAGCCCTGGCGACGATTCCTTTATTTATTGTCCTGACCTTGATCTGTTCGCCTATTGTGCGCCGCTTACTGCGCGTGAAGGCGGAGCGTAATGCCGAAACCCAGTCTCATCTGGTGGAAGTGCTGTCGGGGATTCAGACCGTGAAGGCTCAAAATATTGAATTGCGATCGCGCTGGCAATGGCAGGAACGTTACGCCCGCTACGTCAGCGCTGGCTTCAAAGTTGTCCTCGCTTCCACTGCAGCCGGATCCGCCAGCAACTTCCTCAACAAACTCTCTGCCCTACTCGTTCTCTGGGTTGGAGCCTATTTAGTCCTGGATCAGCAACTCACTCTGGGAGAATTGATCGCCTTCCGCATCATTGCCGGCTACGTTACCAGCCCCCTGTTACGCTTAGCCCAGCTCTGGCAAAACTTCCAGGAAACTGCTCTCTCCCTCGAACGCCTCAGCGACATTCTCGACACGCCTCAGGAAGCCGATGAAATCGATCGCCAGAACATTCCCATGCCCCTCATTCAAGGCAAAGTTCGCTACGAAAACGTCTCCTTCCGCTTTGCCCAGAGCGGCCCGCTCCAGCTCAACAATGTCAACCTGGAGTTTCCTGCAGGCACCTTCACAGGCATTGTGGGCCTTAGCGGTTCCGGTAAAAGCACGCTGATGAAAGTACTGCCCCGCCTGTATGAACTAAACTCTGGGCGCATTATTATCGACGACTACGATATCAGTAAAGTCGAACTCTACTCCCTGCGCCGTCAGATTGGCATTGTCCCTCAAGACAGTCTCCTGTTCGACGGCACCGTTCAGGAAAATATTGCCCTCACCCAACCTAACGCCACTACCGACGAAATTATTACCGCTGCCAAAATTGCCTGTGCCCATGACTTCATCATGAGCCTGCCCAGCGGTTACAACAGTCGCGTCGGCGAACGCGGTGCGGCCCTCTCCGGCGGCCAGCGCCAGCGCATTGCTATTGCTCGTACCGTACTGCAGCATCCCGGCCTGTTAATTCTGGACGAGGCCACCAGCGCCCTGGACTACGAAACCGAAAGTCAAGTTTGTCATAATCTGATTGCAGCTTTCCAGGGGCAGACCGTTTTCTTCATCACCCATCGCCTCAGCACTATCCGACAAGCCGACACCATCCTGATGATGGATAAGGGCACAGCCGTAGAACAGGGCACCCATGAAGACCTGATGGCGATGAAGGGCCGCTATTACTGCCTTTACCAGCAACAAGAGGCCCAACTTTAACGCACAAATCCAAAATCACCAATCTAAAATCCAAAATAGCAGTCATGAGTCGTCAAAACGGAACCCAACTCAATCCATCCCCCGCTCCTTTAGCGGGTGCGAAATCTATAGCAGTTCCAACTGCTGCACCTGCCCCAGCCTTCGATCGGCCCGCGATCCTGAAACAGTCGCCCCGATGGTCGCGTGCCATCCTCTGGGTCATCGTTGGCGTCACCAGCCTCACCATTGTCTGGGCCTGTCTGGCTAAATTTGAGGAAGCTGTTCCTGCTCAGGGCAAATTAGAACCTGAAGGTGCCGTAAACGACGTCCAGGCTCCCTTGGGCGGGGTTGTGAAGCGCGTTCATGTGCGAGAAGGGCAGCGAGTCGAAGCGGGAGACGTGCTCGTCACCTTTGACCAAACCGCAGCCCGTGCCCAGTACAAGGCATTGAGCGAACGACGCGCTATCCTATTGAGAGAGAATCAACTCTATCGCGCCCAGACCCAGGGCACGGCAACAACATCGCCTCATTCCCCCGCCGACCTTGAACTGCTGGCCCGGAATCGTTCTGCCTTGATGGCAGAAAACCGTCTCTATCAAGCGCATCGTGCTGGTGCTGCCTTGCCCCTTCCTGCTAGCTCAACCCTGCAAGCGCGTCAGGCAGAAATTGACGCCCGAGTGACCAGCACCCGTCTGGAAATGGCTCAACTGCAGCGCCAGCTCAACCAGGTCCGCATCCAGCTCGAAGGTGCTCGCTTCATCCTGGCAGACAATGAGAAAATTCTGGCAGACATTGAACCCTTGTTTTTGGAAGGTGGCATCGCCCGGGTGCAATATGTGCGGCAGCGCCAGGAGATGCGCAACAACCAGACCCAGGTGGCGCGTTTGGAACAGGAAGTGGATCGGCTACAGTTGGCCATTGCCCAAACCCAGCAGCAATTGCAGAACACTCTAGCTCAGGCTCAGGCTGACAACGAGCGTCGGATTGCCGAAATTGATAGCCAGCTGGCCAAGGTGCTGGTGGATAACCAGCGGGCGATTCAGCAAATCGACAGCGAACTCAGCCAGACAAAACTGACTCTGGCGTACCAGGAACTGCGCGCCCCCGTCAGCGGCATTGTCTTCGATTTGCAGGCCACTGGGCCAGGGTATGTCGTTAATACCAGCGAGCCCATGCTGCAATTGGTGCCTCAGGGGGGGGTGTTGGCGCAGGTTTTTATTACGAACCGCGATATTGGCTTTGTCGAGCAGGGTATGGCTGTAGATGTTCGCATTGACTCTTTCCCCTACAGCGAGTTTGGCGATGTCGAGGGGACGCTGGTGCAAATTGGTTCCGATGCTTTACCGCCGGATGAGATTCACCCGTTTTATCGTTTTCCGGCAGAAATTCAGCTCGATCGGCAGACGATTGCCATTAACCAGCGAGACATTCCGCTGCAGTCGGGGATGTCGGTCAGTGCCAATATTAAAGTGCGCAAGCGCACGGTTGCCAGTATCTTCGGCGACTTGTTTGCTAAAAAGATCGATAGTCTGAAGTCAGGTCGGTAGCCAATCCTGTTTGGTGCCCTTGTTTTAGGGCATTGGTCGATCGGGAGATGAAATTGGAACCTGGGGCAAAGGCCCCAAGTTCCAATTCATCCCTTAAATTACCAACGCCCGTTTTAGTGTAGGCTGAAGAGATGTCATTGGTGCTTTTGTTCTTTGTTATTTCAAGATTTTCAACCGCTGGTTGCGATCGCAACTACACCCCAAGCCGTCAAAACGTTGCAACCTCTCTGCCAATCAGGTGCAGTCAGGCTCTGGCTGCCCGAGTTGCTGGCGAGCCAGCTTGACCTGAACCCTGATGTTGGGGCCCAAACCTATCATGGCTCCCTGAAACAGCAGTTGGAGGGACTGTGGCCCACCTGTCGCGGATTTATTTTTTGTCTGGCAGTGGGGGCAGTCGTACGGCTGGTGGCACCGTTGTTACAGGGTAAAACGATCGATCCGGCCATTGTCGTTATCGATGAAGCGGGACAGTTCGCCATTAGCTTGTGCAGCGGACACCGGGGTGGTGCCGATCGATTGGCTCAAGGCGTTGCCCACCAGCTGGGTGCAACACCAATCGTAACGGGAGCAGCGAATCAGTTGCGGCTGCCTGGTATTGATGTATTGGGGGTACCGTTTGGCTGGCAGCGCGGCCCTGGCGATTGGACGCAGGTGAGTGCAGCACTGGCTCGCCAGGCCCCTGTTCAGGTGATTCAGTGTGTTGGTTCTACGCTCTGGCAAAGCCAATTACCCGTCGGCCATCCGTTTCACTTCAACGCTTTCAGTCCGAATGAGGCTGAGAATGGAGAGTGTAGAACTGATGCGATCGCACCCAAAGCCAGAGTTTGGATTAGTGCCAGTCTACTTCCCCGCTCGCCTGAATCGACGCTGCCCACGGTGCATTGGTATCCGCGTGTTCTATGGGTTGGCGTTGGCTGCGAGCGAGGTACTGCCAGAGAGACGATTGAAGCGGCTATCCAACAGGTCTGCCAGACGTACCAGCTGGCCGAGGGTGCGATCGCAGGCGTTGCGACCCTTGACCTCAAACGCGACGAAGTCGGTTTGGTTGAGCTGTGTCGCGATCGCAGGTGGCCGCTACGTTGTTTCTCAGCGGAGTCTCTGCGTATGGTTCCAGTCCCAACTCCTTCTACCATCGTTGAATCAGTTGTGGGAACGCCCAGCGTCGCCGAAGCTGCCGCTTTATTAGTCATTCAAAATGCTCCGCACGGGCAACGCCCGACACAGTTAAACATTCAAAATTCAGATCTCTATGATGCTAGCGATCGGACTGCCGTATTCTCTCTACCCTCCCAGCCAGACGCTTTATCGTTTGCGCCGTTACGAGTGACCAAACAAGTCTATCGACAAGCAGAGCAGTCTGGCGCGGTGACGGTTGCGATTGCTGAAGCGGAGCAGGAATATCTTGGCAAGGAGGGAACCCTCTTCCTGGTGGGTATTGGCCCAGGTCGTCTTGACCAGATGACACCGGCAGCAAAAACGGCGATCGCCCAAGCTGATGCAGTGGTAGGCTATCAGCTCTACATGGAGTTGATTGCGCCTCTATTACGGCCGGGACAACTTGCGATCGCATTGCCCATTACCCAGGAGCGTCAGCGAGCAGAACGAGCAATCGCGCTGGCACAATGGGGTCTGACCGTGGCTGTTGTTTCCTCTGGGGACTGCGGCATCTACGGTATGGCGGGTCTGGTGCTGGAAGAACTGCAAGCTCAAGGTTGGGACGGGAAAACGCCTGCGGTGCAAATTTTTCCCGGCATCTCGGCGCTGCAATCTGCCGCCGCCCGCGTCGGTGCGCCCCTGATGCACGACTTCTGCGCGATTAGCCTCAGCGATTTGCTGGCCCCGTGGGAAGCGATCGAAAAACGGCTCATCGCCGCCGCTGCGGCTGATTTCGTCACCGCCCTTTATAATCCGCGATCGCGAACCCGCACCCACCAGATCGAGATTGCCCAACGCATTTTCCTGGAACATCGCCCGCCGCAAACGCCTGTTGCCGTGGTTCGTGCTGCCTACCGCACTGACGAGCAAATCCGACTCACCACCCTGGCCCATTTTCTGGATGAACCGATCGACATGCTCACCACCGTCTTGATCGGTAACCACAGTACTCGTACCTTCAGCAATTGGATGATGACGCCACGCGGCTATCGGGGATTTTAAAGAGAGGGAACAGGGAATGGGGAACGGGGAATAGGGTGAGAGGGAGGACAGAGGAGGGTGGACGGAAGTGGAAGGACGGAGATAGCATTTACCTTTCGCTCCCAAAAATGCGCGAACGGAGAGTTCCACTCCAGTTCTCAGACAGGTCTATTACAAAGTCGATAGGTATATAAGTCAGTCGGTTCGCTTATTTTTGAAAGAGAAAAATATTTTTCATTGGCGTAATGCGAGGCTGCAAACAAGGACTGGTTTGCCGAAAGCTTCACGCGAGCTAGAGGTTTCACCCGTTGGCAGGAAGATGGACTTGTGGATAAATCCACTCGAGCTGACCCGATAGACCCAGGGTCGGCACAAGACCGACCCCTACAGGTCACGCTCGCAGGACAGAAATTTTCGTAGGGGCATCCCTTGTGGGTGCCCTGCTGCCATCGGGGTGATGCGAGGTAGGAACATCGCCAGCAGATTGGATTGCAATATCCCAGTTGCCCAGAAAAATGCGCGAACCGAGAGTAAGTATTTGCCCTTTGCCCGTCCCACTCACTATATCTTATTGAATTCTTGTTCCTTGCGATCGCAAACAGGCTCAGGGAGCAATTCGCTGCAAAAATTGCTCAAACTCCCGCAATGCAATGCTAGAGCCAACCTGCCAGGCCCGGTTCACGTATTGAGGAACAATCGTCTTCACTGGGATCTCTGGAAAGATCTGGCTGCTGTCGCTTTCCAGATACTGATGACCTGCGAACTGATAGATTCGTAGCTTATCTAGCTTGTAAATCCACACTTCTGGAACCGCCAGCGGCGTGTAATCTTCAATCGCCGTCATGGACGTCAGATCGATCTCAAGTGCAAGATCGGGAGGCGGATCCTGACTCAGATCGATCCGTCGTTTGCCCAGAATTGCTTGATGATTCTGGATATAGAAGCAGGCATCCGGCTCAACCCCTGGCATTTTCCCCTGTCTGAGCGTAATTGGATCGAAGCTTTGCCAATCGCGTCCCTGATAGCGCAGCAATGCCTTCACTAAATCAGAGAGGACGTCAGCTTGATTGCCATGTTCAGGTAAGGGAGCCATGAGAAAAATCTGGTTCTCGCGAAATCGAATTCGAATACTGGCGCGATCGCAGACCTGCTCGACCAACTGTTCGTAGTCCTCCAGCGTTCCCGGAAATTGCAGCCGCGTTCCCGGTGGTAGCTCGATTGCGGTTTGGGTAATGGTAGGTCGCATAGCCATCGCTTCCAACTCGCCATCCTGATTATAGACTCAGCAAGCTACGGGCATCCCGCCTGAGACACAGCCCCATCCGGCATGATGGCCTGACAGAAGTTGGTGTCTCCAGTTTTGGCCGTGGTCAGATTCGCCCCAGTCAGATTCGCCCCGCGAAAATCGGCATTTTTGACGCTGGTACCGCGCAAGCTGGCATTTTCCAGGTTGGCATCGATCAGCACTGCCCGGTCTAAGTTCGCCCCCTGCAGATTGGCCCCGGTCAAACTGGCGTTATTCAGATCTGCCCGCTTCAGTCGAGCATTTACCAGGACGGCATCAGAAAGATCGACACCGACCAACAACGTACTTTCCAATTCAGCGTCGGTCAGATTTGCTCCTCGCAAATTCACCCCCATGGCGTGGGTCAACACTCTGAAATCCTTCCCCGACCAAAAGTCTTCATATTTGGCAATGCTCAAATCTGCCCCCATTAATCTGGCCCCTTCCAGATTGGCCCCATCCAAATAGGCCCCATTTAACTCTGCCTCCCTGAGATCGGCATTGCGTAGATTCGCGCCTTGCAGGTAGGTAGGGCGGGTTCTGCGAGTGGTCAGATTCGCGCCGCGCAAATTCGCGTTTTCCAGATTGGCTTGCCGCAGGTTCGCGGCTTCCAATTTTGCCCCCTGCAGATTGGCCCCCGCCAGGTTGGCCTTGCCCAAATAGGTATTGTTCAACTTTGCCTCTCGCAAGCTAGCCTCTTCCAGGTTGGCTCCGCGCAGATAGGCATCTTCGAGATCGGCTCCGTCTAAGTTCGCCCCGGCCAAATTGGCGTTGTCAAAAGTGATGTCTTCGAGATCGGCATTGCTGAGATCGCAACCTGGACAGTTTCCTGAAGAGAGAAATTGTCGTAGCTGCTGGGGATTTTCTGCCTGGGCAGTTGAGGATCCACCAAGTACAAACAAACCTAGCGCGATACTCAAAATTTTGTCTTTCATTGCTAAAGATCCTCGTTCCCAGCGATCGCTCGAGTGCAGTTCAGGTAATGGTGGGTAGTATTACCATCCCCTCCTACTCATCATCCTGGTTATATCACGAGTCGGGGCAGGGGGGCAGCGATCCGTACTCCAATCAACCCTGCCATCCAGTCGCCACCTTCAGCCAGAGCTGATGCGTTAGGTTGCTCAACTGCCTTTTATGGTTGGGGTGTTGGGTTGGGGTGTTGGGTTGGGATGCTGAACTGTCTAACAGGTCACCTAATCCGGTTAAGACAATCGGAGATTGGTTCGGCAACTCCACCGTTAAACTGAGCTTGCCACCGATCGCCTCAACATAGCTGCAGAGCGTGGACAGCAGCATATCAGAGCTTTTTTCAAGGCGAGAAACATTGGATTGCGGCATACCCAGCAGTTCAGAAACGCTGGCCTGCGTCAATCCGACGGCTTGCCTCAAGTCTTGCAATGTGAGATATTCCGCTTCCAACTCCTGGGCACGTTGCTGGATCCGCTGCCTCCGATCTTCGGGCAGACCCTCCCATATTTCCTGCAAAATTGGGCCTTTTGTCATACCTTATTCTCCCGCAATGCTCAATTGCTAACCGCTAATTTTGAATTGCTGGCAAAAATCGCCGCCTGGGTTCTGTCGCGTAAGTCTAACCGATGCAGAATGCTGCTGACGTGGTTTTTGACTGTTTTTTCAGAGATGCAGAGGCGTTGGGCAATTTCCCGGTTGTTGGCCCCCTGGGCGATCAATTGCAAAATCTCCTGCTCCCGTGGGGTGAGCTTTTTCCAGCGCTGGGGCGCATGCAAGGCTGGATCGGGCAGTTGGGCAATGACTTTTTGGCCAATGCCAGGCCCCAGATGCATGTATCCCTTGTGAACGGCCTGGATGGCAAAGGCGATTTCATCAGCTGGGGTGTTTTTTAATAAGTAGCCCGCTGCGCCGTAACGCAGGGCCTGGGCGACGTACTCTTCATCGTCGTCAACACTGAGGATCAGGACTTTGACACGCTCGAAGCGATCGCAAATGCGCCGGGTGGCCTCGACGCCATTCAGGGTCGGCATTTCGATGTCCATCAACACCACATCCGGCTGTAATTGTTCGACTTTCGCGATCGCGTCCAGGCCATTGTCCGCTTCACCCACGACCTCCACCACTTTTTCGTCCGCCAAGAGCAAGCGCAAGCCCTGGCGGATCAGCTTCAGGTCGTCCACCACTACAGTGCGGATCGCAGCATTCTCAGTCACAGTCCCATCCCCCTCTGCCGTATCGAATCCCATCAACAGTCCTCCGATTTGCGGACAAAGTCCATACCATCGATCGCATCCATTGAGCATCCATTGAGCGTCCATTGAGCGTCCTACAAACATGGATTAGGACAGAACAAAACGCTCAAACCTGGATCTAGTCAACCTTCCCCTTCTGCCCTCTGCCCTCTGCCCTCTGCCCTCTGCCCTCTGCCCTCTGCCCTCTGCCCTCTGCCCTCTGCCCTCTGCCCTCTGCCCTCTGCCCTCTGCCTTAAAAACACTCAGCCCTTATCTCCTAGCGTATGCCCTTCCTTGCAAACATCACAAGTTGCTCTGTACCTATTTAACCTGGGACTTTAGACCCATGGCAAATTTAATGCCCCCGCCTCATGTCAGCGACCCTGACTCGTCCCTAGGATTGAACCATACCCTGGCTCCGGTTTTGAGCGCAATCTGCAGGCTCCGAGACGGCCAGACAATCGACACAATCGCATTCAGGAGAATAGTCATGAGTACAGTATTTTTGGTAGAAGATTCTCGTAGCCAGCGCCAGATGATAAAGGCCCTGTTGGCGGCGGAACGCTTTGCAGTGAAGACTGCGGCGAGCGGAGGGGATGCGATCGCGCAAATTCAACAGCACGCCCAACAACAGCGTCCGCCTGACGTAGTGATTCTAGACATCCTCATGCCAGATCTCAACGGCTATGAGGTCTGTCGTCAGCTGAAACAGCATCCCAACACCCAAAACATTCCGGTGATTTTTTGTTCCTCCCAGGGTCGAGAATCAGACATTTACTGGGGCTTCCGACAAGGAGCCGCAGCCTATGTCACCAAACCCTTTCGCCCAGAAGATCTGACCCAAACCATCAGAGCTGTGCTGGCGAGCAGCAGTCCATCGAATCAACCCCAAACGCATTGAATACCCAACCCTGTCTTCCTGTCCTGATGAGTTCAAAAACGCGCCTCACAAGAGTGAGTTGCCGACATTACAGCACTACGAGAATAGATTAGGACAGAACAAAAAGCTCAAAACTAGATGTAGTCAACCTTTCCCTTCTGCCTGCTGCCCTCTGCCTCCTGCCTTTTGCTATACCACTTCACCCAGGACGAACAAGTTGGAGTAGAGCCACGTTGCGCGATGGACTGGCAATCTTGCCATTGGGATTTGGGTGGATCAGCGAGAACAAAACTGTGCCGCTCCATAAAGAAGATCCGACTCTCTATCACAAAGTAATGCCGCTCCTCTATGTAGTCATGCCGCTCCATAAAGAAGATTCGACTCTCTGTCACACAGTAATGCCGCTTCTCTATATATTAATGCCACTCCATAGAAAAGATCCGACGCTCTACCACAGAGCTATGACACTTCTTTATGCATCAATGCAGACATGGATTTGGGCGGGCTGATCCCTGGAACAGAGCTGAAAACTCGTAGGATGGGCAAAGCGAAGCGTGCCCATCGCAAGATCCTGTGATGGGCAAAGGGCCAACCCGTGCCCATCCTACTAACTTGATATCAGTAAGTAGGGTAAGCAAAATTAATTTTGCCTACCACTTGCTTGAAATCCCTGCAGTGCAAACATTTCCCAATCTGGCTACATATTCTTAATTTTGCTTAGATACTGAATTTAGATACTGAGGAAAGCAAATACCCGCTTCATCTCGCTAAAAAATTGTCACATCCTGCGAAAAAATTTGCCCTCCTGCCGATAACTCCATAACGGTACAGCCGCTGCCAGGGCCTAGCACAAGATACATCTTGTAACATTGACCGCTCAACACGAACGCTCAAGGTATTCTTTTTTTAAAAGAATAAAAAGAATACCTTGATGCAGGCCCCTCCCCGCAGCGACAAACCAGGACGACAATCCCCTGAGGTGAGAGCAATGACCCATTTCCAATCGCAACGGCAACCCAGTTTCCCCAGATTCCACCCAATCGTCTCGCCACTCCCGGCAGTAGTACTTTCTCTAGTGGCAGCACTCCTGTTCTCCAAAGCCGCCCACTCCCAGTCCATCATTCCCGCTGCCGACGGCACCGCCACCCTCGTCACTCGCGACGGTCAGCGCTACATCATCAACGGCGGCAGTCTCTCCGGCGACGGCACCAATCTCTTCCACAGCTTTCAGGACTTCGGCCTCAGTCTGGGGGAAAGTGCCGACTTCCTTGCCCATCCCCAACTACAAAATATCCTCGGTCGCGTCACGGGCGGCACCGCTTCCATCATTGACGGGCTGATTCAGGTGACGGGCGGCAGTCCCAACCTCTACCTGATGAATCCCGCAGGCTTCGTCTTCGGCAACAACGCCAGCCTCAACATTCCTGCTGCCTTCACCGCCACCACCGCTGACCGCATCGGCTTCGGTGACGGTTTTGGTGACGGTCAATGGTTCGATGCCTTTGGCTCCAACAATTTCAAGACCCTTGTCGGTACCCCCAACCAGTTCGCCTTCACCGCCAGTCAACCCGGCAGCATCATTAATGCAGGCGATCTGGCCGTGGCCCCAGACCAGAACCTGACGCTCCTTGGCGGCACCATTGTCAACACCGGCAGTCTGACTGCGCCCAGCGGTACCCTCACCATCGTCGCTGTCCCCGGCGAAAGCCTGGTGCGCATCAGCCAGGAGGGCATGCTGCTCAACCTCGAAATCAACCCCTTGGAGAATCAGCCTGCATCTTATACTCCACACCCCGCACCCTTATCCTTACCAGAGCTACTGACCCAGGCCAACCTCACCCAGTCCACGGGAGCAACTGTTGATGCGAGCGGCACAGTGGTGCTGACGGGATCTGGCTTGCCCCTTGCCGCTGGCGATGTGGCAATGAGCGGTCACCGGCTGGCTGCTGGCAGTCCACCCTCGGTTCGGGCGGGCACTGCCACCCTCAGCGCTAACGGCCATCTGACTCTGGTGCAGAGCCAACTGCAAACCACGGGCGACCTGAATCTATTTGCCCGCAACACTGTCCAAATCCGCGATAGCGCGACGACTCCCTTCTCTGCTATTGCTGGGGGAAACCTCATCCTTCAGGGCAACCAGGGAATTGACATCCTGGCCCTGAATCATTTACCTGGGAAACCCTTCCAGAGCGGTGGCGACCTGAGCTTGATCAGTAACGGCATCATTTCTACCGACGCCCATTTTTCCAGTGGCGGCAACTTCTCCCTGCGCACCCTCAAAGGCGAAATCGCTAACTTTCGCAGTCTCTACGACCCCATCGTCGACGTCGGCGGCGACTTCGCTGTAGGCGACTACACGGGAGCCTCCCTGCAAGTCACTGCAGGCGGCAATATCACCTATGGTACGGTCGTCATCAATGCCATCGATCCTGCTGTCCATCCCACCAATCCTGCTTTCTTCCTGAATGCAGGCGGGATGATTAACGGACAGGGAGATGTTTCAGAATCTCTGGCAGGTGAGTTTCTGGTAGATTTTCAAGCTGTTGGAGATATCAATACACAGGGAATTATTACCAATGGTGGGTTGATTAATCTCAACAGTACCGCCGGATCTGTCATTGCCAATAGTAAACTTGACACTACTTTTAAAGGTTTCTCTTCTGGAGATGCTGGAGATATTCAATTGTCTGCTTTGGGAGACATCACAACAGGCGACCTGGAGGCAAATGGATCCGTTGATGGAGGCGACATTACCCTGGAAGCGGGCAACAGAATTATCACTGGCACGATCAGCTCTGCCTCTGCAGCGACTGGTGCTGCCATTATCGGAGGGGGCGATGGGGGTGATGTTATGTTGACGGCGAGTGGAGACATCGAAGTTGTTTACATTGATGCCAGAGGGACTAGTGTTGGGAGTAATGATGGAATTGGTGGAGATGTTGATATTACCACCGATGGGTTTTTTCGGGTTACCGGATCTTTCCCGTTTACCACTTCATCGGGGGTTGCCACCAGCATTTCAACTGAAGGGACTGTCGGCAACGGATCCATTACGATTCGCTACCGGAGTGGTGCTTCAGGGACGCCCTTTAGTATTGGCGATGGTGCAATGAATGGTACGGCGGCGGCGATTACCAGCGGTAGTTTTACCCTGGTGCCGCCTGAGTCCCTGTCTGGGGAGTTTGTCCTGGGTAATATTCAAATTCTCGATCTTGATTCAACCGCTAGCACGATCCCGACGGTGGATCCGGTCGATTTACTGCAACCGGATCCCTATTCGCCGCTATTCGTGAGAAAGATTCCCCCCTTGGAAGTAGATACGATTGCAGAAGTCGACGAATTTTTTACGCAGACGCTGGAAGCCTATCTGGAATTCTCTAATACGCCGATCAAAACCCTCGCTGATGCTCGCTCCATTTTGGGTGGACTGGAGCAGGAGGCTGGCATCAAACCGGCGCTCATTTATGCGGTTTTTACGCCTAGAGGAATCGGTGGCGATGGGCCGCCGTCGGATGGGACTAAGTCTCTAGACTCAGAGCGGTTTTCACCTGCTAATCCAGGGACTAAAGTTATTTGGCGATTCGTTTCCCAGGGGATTAGCGCCAGCGGAGATAGCTGGCTGCAATTGAATCGCGAACCCCAGGCAGACGACCAGTTGGAATTGATTCTGGTGACTGCTAAAGGCCGGGTTATTCGTCGGTCTGCACCGGGGGCCAGCCGAGCAGCTGTGCGTCAGGGATCTCGCCAGTTCTCTGAGCAGGTGATTAGGGCAGGGAACATGGGGTCTCTGGTTGCTGCAGGTCGAACGCTTTACCAGTGGTTGGTTGCTCCGTTGGAGGATGAGTTGCAGGCGCGAGAAATCAATAATCTGGTCTTCATTCTGGATGAGCGTTTGCGTTCGGTGCCGCTGGCGGCGATGCACGATCGCCAGGGGTTTATTGTGGAGCGCTATAGCGTTGGTCTGATGCCCAGTCTTTCCCTAACAGACACGCGCTATGTTGACCTCAAGAATTTTCGGGTTCTGGCTATGGGGGCATCGGAATTTGTTGGTGAGTCTCCCTTGCCAGCGGTGCCGATGGAGGTGTCTGTAATTGCCAATGGACTGTGGCAAGGCAGTTCGTTCCTCAATGAGGGGTTTACGCCAGAGCGTCTGCTCGAAATTCGTCAATCGACGCCATTTGCTATGATTCATTTGGCCACCCATGCCAGTTTCCGTCCGGGGAAGCCAGACAATTCCTATATTCGATTCTGGGATCGGGCGTTACCTTTCGATCGCATCCGACAACTGCAACTGTACGATCCGCTGACGGAGTTGCTGGTGTTGAGTGCTTGCGAAACAGCTGTAGGCGATCCAGAAGCAGAGTTGGGCTTTTCTGGTTTAGCGGTGCAGACGGGAGTCAAGTCTGCTCTGGGCAGTTTATGGCAGGTGAACGATGTGGGTACTCTGGGGTTGATGACCAGTTTTTACGAACAGTTGAAGCAGTCTTCTACTAAATCGGAGGCGTTACGTCGGGCACAACTTGCTATGCTGCAAGGGAAGGTTCGTATCCAGGACGGGCAGCTTGTGACTGATTTGGGGGCATTTCCGCTACCCCCATCTTTACAATCGACGGGAAATATAGCATTAAGCCATCCCTATTACTGGAGCGCGTTTACGCTGGTGGGGAATCCGTGGTAAGGCTGCAGGAGAATCGGAGTTTGGCTCTATTGATGTCTCTACCGATTTAGCAGATTGAGCTGATGGAGCAGCGTTTGGGAACGCTGGTAGTTTTCTGTGTCGTTTTGTTGAACAAACAAATTGGCTGCTGTTTGCAGGTCTTGTAATGCTCCCTCTCGATCGCCTGTGAGGTAGCGAACGTTCCCCCGGTTGTAATAGGCGGGCGCAAGCTGAGGGTCATTGTGCAATGCTTGGGTGTAATCGTCAATGGCTTTCGGGTAGTGGGTGAGCGAGAGGTGGAGGTTGCCTCGATTGTAGTAGGCAGCGGCAAAGTGGGGATTGAGGTGTAATGCTCGAGTTTGGTCGTCAAGGGCAAGGTTTGTCTTCCCGAGTCGTGCATGGATGATGCCGCGATTGCTGTAAGCTTCGCTGAATTTGGGATCGAGTTTCAATGCCTGGTTGTAGTTTTCCAGGGCTGCCTGGAGGTCGCCCAGAGATTGATAGGAACGGCCTCGATCGTTATAGGTATGAGCACGACGAGGTTCAATTTTGAGGGCCTGGTTGAAGTTTAGGATAGCGCGTTTGGCCTGGCCCAGTTTATAGTACGCTAGGCCGCGATTAACGTAGGTGTGGGCATCGATAAACTGCAGCTTTTCTCCAATTTGTAGCGTTTCTGAGTAGGCTGCGATCGCACCTTTGTAATCCTGTTGCGCTGCCCGATCCAGTCCCTGATTGTGCGTTTGAAAATACATTACGCTCAACGGTGTTTGGCCGGTAAACGTTTGCAAGAGTGGAGTTTTCAGCATGATAGGAATGCTAATGAATGCGATTAGAATTCCTGGACCGACTGCATCAGCGATTCTCATGATATAGGAGCCTTCTGAATCAGACCGAGTGATTCGCAAAATCACTTAGTTACCACGACCAGTTTTTGAGCGTGCGAGTGGAATCTGCACGTTCAAATATCACTATTTGTTTACCACGACCAGAATGGTTAGAGCCAGTCAGTCAAAAGTAAGCGCCATCGCAAAGCTTGAGGTGAGAGCGGCAAACCCAGATACATTGGCAACCAGAAGCCGAATGCGATCGCAATCAGAATCATGCCGCTGTAGGCCAGTTGTCTAAGTTTGTTCCGATTGAGCCATTGGTGAAAGCACCAGGCAAGGATCAGAAAACTGAAGCAAGCTGCGGGCAAGTAATGATATATAAATGTACATCGAGGTGCAAATACCCAGGGCAACCAACTGGTTAAATAGTTAATACTGCAATAAATAAGCGGCCAATCCTGCTGGGAAAAAGAATGAGAAGACTGGAACAATCTTCTTCCCAGAGAAAACAAGGTTATCGCGATCGCAAACGTTGCCAACCACCACAGGATTGGATTTCCCATTGCTCTGACATCATAAATGACTGTTTTGTCAGGGGTTAAAGTGCTAATTTGATGGAAATAACGAATGGGCCGCAACATCAAAGGCCAGGTATACCAGGCAGAACAGTAGGTGTGGCTCGCATGACTAATAGCGCTATGATAGGCGAACATCTTTTGATGGAGCTGCCAAAGATTGACACCAGGATTGAGGGTTAAATGCGGCAGCCATAAAAGCGTATAAGCGGCTAAAGGGATAACGCCCAAAAAGATCGTCGCTTGCCGGATGTTTAAGGGTTTAGGAAATAGGGATCTTACCGTTTTGATGTTTGTGGTTCCCCAAACACCGATCGCTCCACTCAAAAACAACAGACCGTTCCATTTCACAGCAACAGCGGTACCAAAGCTTAAGCCAGCACCGAATAACCAGGCCTGATTTTTGCTGGATAATCGCGATCGCAAGAAAAACCACTGTCCTAACAAACCGAAAAACAAGACATAGATGTTTAATAAAGCATATCGAGATTCAACTAACAAAAGTCCATCTAATGCACTTAAGCCCGCAGCAATCAGAGCATAACGATGCTGGGGTGCAATTTGATAAGCAATGCCACCAACCAGAAGTGGAATTAACGATCCCAATAGGGCATTAATCCATCTACATCCAACAGGATTGAACCCATTCAAACTAATGCCTAAAGCGATCAAGTATTTCCCCAGAGGGGGATGGTTGTGGAAAAAAGCTTCTCCCAATACATAGTGTTGTGCCAGTCTAGAATAGACGACTTCGTCAAAAATGAGGGTTGGCAAACGCCCCAATCCCCAGAACCGTAATCCTAAAGTGAGACAGAAAAGACATACCCAAATAGCAGACGTGGTGGCTTGAGGTATTGTTCTCGATTGATTCAATGGATTTCACGATTTTACTTAATACCATTGTGCGTTGAACCTACACCCAACGATTCTCAAAAGACCCATTTTTTAATATAGCCTGTGTTCGATGAATATCAAAGCTTAAAACCCTTGAAAATAAAACTTTCTCAAGAGAAACGTTTGCAAGATCAGTGGCGTCTGCGACGCAGCCAACCCCCCGTCCAGAAACCTTTGGCGACAACGATAATGCTGAATCTTACCACTCGACATTTTCGGGATGCTACCCAACTTCAGCAACGGCACCTCATAGACTGGCAACTCGTGTTACCGCATCAACGCATCAACGATGGTACCGATCGTTGCCTCGACATCCAACTGAGTGATAGCACTGCGTACTTCCTGCAGCACCACCAACCGCTCTTCTCTCTTCACCTCTATACACGACTTGGAAGGTTAGCGCCCCCTTCGGGGGCGCTAACCCCCATTTATTCGTGCCAGAACGGAAAAATGGGTTATTTTGAAAGCCTTGCTCAGCAAGGCTTTCAAAATAACCTTCCAAGTCGTGTCTATAGCAAAGGCAGCGCTTGCCCTCTGGTAACAAACCGGGAGCGCTATCAGCAACCGTCAGCTCAATATCCTGAGAGTAATGATTGCGTCCTTTAACGATCGACAGGTCCTTCAGACGACCTGTAACGAATAACTGACCGTCCTGCAAAAAAACAGATCTCCCATGCACAAAAACGGTACCTCTCCCGTCTTCGCCAGAAAAGCGTATAACGTCCGTTGCATATCAAGGAGACGAGACCAGCAGTCCTGAACTACACCGGGGCAGCCAGAACTCTCCCACCTGTCCATTGGCACAGGCAACGCAGGACTCCGGTCCAAAATCGCTAGCCTGTCGTCTAACTTTAAGAAATCCTGGCCTCAATACCCGCCCGGACACGGTAGAGTGCCCATCATTGTTGCTAGCTTTTTGCGCTTCTGTATTGAGAAATTGCCAAACGCGGAGGCGGATGGCGGGCGAAGAAGAAGGAACGGGTTGCCAGGTGCTAATCGTTTTATTGGTTTGAATTTTAGCGTAGTTGCCTCGACCGATTTGACACTACTGAAATTGAGTAGAGAATTGCACAAAAGAATTTATATACACAGTGTCAAAGCACGATGAGAATTAGGGGCAAAGCACGACGAGAGCCTTTGTACCAATTATTTAGTGAGTTTAGTGATTAGTCACCTGTTTAGTGAGTTTAGTAATTTAGTCGCCAACTGCTAATCACCGACGCTAATTGCTAATCACCGACGCTAAGTGCTAAGTGCTAATCGCTGATCGCCAACCGCTCATCACCAACAAAAAATTATTCAAATTTGGAATGCAGATTTGAAAATCAATTATGATGGAGGTATACCTATAACCCAAGATCGCCCAGAGAGCTGTTCTCTCTGGGTTTATTTCGTGGACGGTTGAGTTATTTCGTCATTTAGTGGTCTTGCGTCCCGATCTCTCCAGGGGTGCTCTTGTGCAAAACTTCTTAACAGCCGGATATCAATCCCTGGAAAAGCGCTCTGTTGAAGGTAGAGTGGTGGATAGTATCCGATTGCCGGGGTTAGGCCCTACGATCGATCGCTGTAGGCGTTATTGCATTTGCTGTGACCTCATCCAGATCCGCCAATTCTCTGCCAGACCATACAGAATCCTGGCATACTCTCAAAGTCGAGAAGAGTCTGGAGCTTCTCCAGAGTTCTCGTGAAACGGGCTTGACTTCCCAGCAAGTTTCAGAACGATTGGAACGCTACGGAACCAATGAAATTGAGGAAATGAGGGGCCGCAATCCCTGGGCCATTTTTTTCGATCAGTTCAAAGACACGATGCTGATGATGCTGATCGCGGTGGCTCTGGTTTCGGCATTTTTTGACCTGCAATCCAGGGAGTTTCCGAAAGATACCATTGCGATTTTGCTGATTGTGATTCTCAATGGTGTGTTGGGATATTTGCAGGAAAGCAAGGCTGAGAAGGCGCTGGCGGCCCTCAAACGGCTGGCTTCGCCTAAAGTCCGCATCCTGCGGGAGGGGAAGGTCACAGATATTGCGGCTAAAGAGGTGGTGCCGGGAGACATCATGTTGCTGGAGCCGGGGGTGCAAATTGCTGCAGATGGACGGTTAATTTCGGCCTCGAATCTGCATATCCGAGAGTCTGCCCTGACCGGAGAAGCGGATGCGGTCAGCAAGAAGGTGAGAGGAGAGTTGCCTGCGGATAGCCCTTTAGGGGATCGGATTAATCTAGTGTTTCAAGGGACTGAGGTGGTTCAGGGCCGCGCTCAGGTGCTGGTGACGAATACTGGCATGAAGACGGAGCTGGGCAAAATTGCGGCCATGATCCAGGAGGTGGAGGCGGAACCCACACCGCTTCAGCGGCGTATGACCCAGTTGGGGGGAGCGCTGGTTACGGGGTCGATGATCCTGGTGGCGCTGGTAGTGCTGGCCTGGATTGTGCAAACGGGGCGCTGGTGGGATTTGAGGGAACCGCTGGAGGTCTCGCTGAGTATGGCGGTGGCGGTGGTGCCGGAGGGCCTGCCTGCCGTGACTACAGTGACCCTGGCTTTGGGAACTCAGCGGATGGTGCGTCGCCATGCTTTGATTCGCAAGTTGCCGGCGGTTGAAACGCTGGGATCGGTGACCCATGTTTGCTCTGACAAGACGGGTACCCTGACCCAAAATAAAATGGTGGTGCAGGTGGTGAATACTCCTAGTCATCGGTTCCGCGTTGCGGGTCGAGGCTATGCGCCCGTGGGAGAGTTTTACCTGGATGAAGGGGTTGTAGATCCTAATAATTATCAGGAGTTGCAGCCGTTGTTGGCCGCTTGTGTTTTGTGCAATGATGCCTTGTTGCAGCGGGAGGGGCGGGACTGGGGCATTTTGGGGGATCCGACTGAAGGGGCGTTGTTGTCACTGGCAGGTAAGGCGGGTATTGTTCAGGAAGAGTGGGCTGAGCAGTTTCCCCGATATTCGGAGTTTTCGTTTTCGTCAGAACGCAAGCGTATGAGCGCGATCTGTTGCTATCCAGAATTGAGGGTTAATTCGGAGTTAGGTGGGAATTTCTCCCAAGACAATCTGTCGGTTGGGATGGTACTGGCGAAAATGGTGGGGCAATCGATTTCTTGTCTGTCCCCAGAGGGTGAGGCGTCGGGCTATCTGGTGTTTACGAAGGGATCGCCAGAAATTGTGCTGGCTCGGTGCGATCGCATCCAGGTTGAGGATCGAGCTGAAGCGCTCACTGAAGCCCACCAAACTGAAATCCTCCAGCACAATGACCAGATGGCTGCCCGCGGATTGCGCGTGCTTGGTTTTGCTTGCAGGGGACTAGAAACCCTATCTCCTGATGTTTCAGATACTGAGATAGAACAGAATCTAATCTGGTTAGGTCTGGTAGGCATGCTGGATGCTCCCCGTCCCGAAGCCCGCGAGGCGGTATCGCGCTGTTTGCAAGCAGGTATTCGCCCTGCCATGATTACGGGCGATCACCAACTTACGGCCCAGGCGATCGCGCGCGACCTTGGCATTGCTCAGTCAGAGGATCGCATCCTGAATGGCCCTCAACTAGACAAACTGGATCAAGTCGATTTGGAACAACAAGTCCACCAGGTCAACATTTACGCTCGGGTCTCCCCGGAACACAAGTTGCGCATTGTCAAAGCGTTGCAACGGCAGGGCAAGATTGTTGCCATGACTGGAGACGGGGTCAATGATGCTCCTGCCCTGAAGCAGGCAGACATTGGCATTGCCATGGGTATTACTGGTACGGATGTCAGTAAAGAAGCGAGCGATATGGTGTTGCTGGATGATAATTTTGCCACCATTGTTGCTGCAACCGAAGAGGGCCGTGTTGTTTATACTAATATCCGGCGCTTTATAAAATACATTCTGGGCAGCAATATTGGTGAGGTTTTGACCATTGCAGCTGCTCCGTTACTGGGCTTAGACGATATTCCTCTGGTTCCCCTGCAAATTCTCTGGATGAACTTGGTTACTGATGGTTTACCGGCTCTGGCCTTAGCTGTAGAACCAGCAGAACCGAATGTGATGCGCCGTCCGCCTCACGATCCCCAGGAGAGCATCTTTGCTCGGGGATTGGGCTGGTATATGCTGCGAATTGGTGTGATTTTTGCTTTGCTGACCATTTTGCTCATGGTTTGGGCACACGACTACTATGAGGGCGACCCTAAAACTTGGAAAACCATGGTTTTTACTACTTTGTGTCTAGCGCAAATGGGCCATGCTCTGGCTCTGCGTTCTAATAAGCGGTTAACCCTGGAACTGACACCCTTTTCCAATCTCTATATTTGGGCGGCTGTGATTGTCACGACCATTCTGCAATTGATGCTGGTGTATGTGCCGCCCTTGCGAAACTTTTTTGAAACCACCTGGTTGAGTCCTGGCCAGCTCGCGATTTGTCTGGGCTTTAGCAGTCTCATTTTTGTTTGGGTGGAGTTAGAAAAACTTTTTATCCGCTGGTATGAGTCGCGATGAGGGCAGAGGGTAGAGGGCAGAAGGCAGAGGGTAGAGGGCAGAAGGCAGAGGGCAGAAGGCAGAAGGCAGAAGGCAGAGGGCAGAGGGCAGAGGGCAGAGGGAGAAGGTTATAGATGTGAAGTCGATAGGTGAGTAAAGGCTGTCTCCCATAGGAGAGTGTATTTTATTGTTCCTCCATATTGTTCTTCGCGAGGCTGAAATACTTTTATGACTAGGAGATTGCGCTCGCTGCTCAGCGAACGGCTTCAAACTTCTGCCTCCTGCCGTCTGCCGTCTGCCTTCACTTTCAAACCTCTCCTTTCTGCCTCTTGCCGTCTGCCTTCACTCCTAAAACTGGAGATTGCACTCGCTGCTCAGCGAACGGCTTCAAACCTCTCCCTTCTGCCTCCTGCCGTCTGCCGTCTGCCTTCACTCCTAAAATGAGATCAGTTCCAGCGGGGGATCGACTTTGTACCTGAAAACGCTCCATCTCCGCCAGTTTCGTAATTACATCGATCAGAGAGTTGATTTCTGTGCGCCTAAAACCATTTTGGTAGGCAATAATGCTCAGGGGAAGTCGAATTTGTTGGAGGCGGTGGAGTTGCTAGCCACTTTGCGATCGCACCGGGCCAGCCGCGATCGCGACCTGATTTGCACCGATGCTCCCATGGGACAAATTCAAGGTATTCTCGAACGCCAAACGGGTACCATCGACCTGGCGATTACCCTGCGTCGCAACAGCCGCCGTACTGTGGCGCTCAACGGTCAATCCCTGCGTCGCCAACTTGATTTCCTTGGCAGCCTGAATGCTGTTCAATTCTCTAGTCTCGATTTAGAGCTAGTGCGAGGCGGCCCCGAACAACGGCGTCATTGGCTAGATACACTGCTCATCCAACTCGAACCCATCTATGCTCATCTTCTGCAGCAGTACAATCACATTCTGCGCCAGCGCAACACCCTCCTCAAACAGCTAAAAAAGCAGTCTAGTGAAGAGAAAATCAATCCTCAACAATTAACAATTAATAATCAACAACTTGCCCTTTGGGATGCCCAGCTCGCTACCGCTGGATCTCGCCTCAGCCGCCGCCGTGCCAGAGTGCTGAAACGTCTCGCTCCCATTGCCCAAACCTGGCATCAGACCATCAGCAGCAGTCACGAAAAGCTAGAAGTTGCCTATACTCCCAATGTCGGTTTGCCCCAGGATAGTCCAGCCGCTGTGCAACAGGCATTTCTCGAGAAAATACAGCAACGTGCGATCGCAGAACATCATCAGGGCACCACCCTCGTTGGCCCCCACCGGGATGATGTAGCATTTACCATCAATTCCACACCTGCCAAACAACAAGGTTCCCAGGGGCAACAGCGAACCCTGGTTTTAGCTCTGAAACTCGCCGAGCTAAAGCTAATCGAAGACATCATCGGCGAACCCCCACTCTTGCTTTTAGATGATGTATTGGCCGAACTCGATCTAAACCGTCAGAATCAGCTACTAGAGACAATTCAAGACCGCTTTCAAACCCTAATTACCACGACACATTTAGGAGCATTTGATACACAGTGGCTCAAGGCATCTCAAATTCTTTCCGTGCAAACAGGACAAATTTCCTCTTCAGCTCATGTATCAGGGCCAATCCCTTAAAACGGGAAAAAGATTTTGGCTGCAGAAGCCAGAAGTCAGGAACCGGAATCGTCTCATGACCCAACTTGGAATGCCCAATTGATTTTGTTTCACTACTTACCCTTCAGCTCAGCTAATACCAATTTGACTTGGAAACGCAATAATCAATTGACAGAACGCCTGCCCAGCAAGCCTTCCCCCAATCCAAAATCGCCAATCTAAAATCCAAAATGGTATAAGCTTTCCCGCCAGAGTCCGCCCCGATCCCCAATCTTGACTCCCAGAGCAGGAGAAAGACCACAACAATGTAAAATGCTCTATTGAGACCTTAGCTGAACGATTCCAGCAAGCATCAAAATTTTAGTGAAGCCTGACAAGTCTCTCAAGCGATTTTGTTGGCAATTGCAACGGCTCAGTCCAAACAGGATACGAGAACAATGAATGCAAGCCCTTCTTCCTCGTTCAGGAGAATCGGAGGTCAGCAGGCTAGCGCTGAATGAGGAACTCGCTTAGATTAACGAATTGCAGTCAGGCATTTTACATCAGAGTATTGAGTATTGAGGTTGATTATGAGGTATCGCGCTTTAATTATTGCATTCCTTGCAATGTGTTTAGGGCTGCTCGCCGCATGCGGGGAAACCCCCGATCTTGCCGAACGGGAATCGCTCACCTATAACCAAGTTAGAAACACCGGTTTAGCAGTCAACTGCCCCTTATTCGAAGGTGCAGGTCGTGGTTCTATCTCTCTCGAACCAGGCCAGTCCTATCAGATTACTGAACTGTGCCTGCAACCCACCGATTATTTTGTCAAAGAAGAAGCGGCAAACAAGCGCCAGAAAGCAGAGTATATTGCAGGGAAACTATTGACCCGCTACACCTACACAATCGATCAGGTTTCGGGGGACTTGAACTTATCTCCTGATGGCCTGCTAACGTTTGCTGAAAAAGCGGGAATGGATTTTCAGGCTATTACTGTTCAGTTACCCGGTGGGGAGCAAATCCCATTTTTCTTCACTATCAAGCAGTTAGTGGCAACGGCTCAATCTACTGGAGTGATTGATACCTCAACAGATTTTTCCGGCGAGTTCAATGTTCCTTCTTATCGCTCTGCTGGCTTTCTCGATCCGAAAGGCCGCGGTGAAGCCACGGGCTATGATAACGCTGTTGCCCTACCAGCAGGTGCAGACGCAGAAGATTTAGCCACGGCCAATGTAAAGCGGACTCCTGTCAGACGAGGCGAAATCTCTTTGCAAATCTCCAAAATTGACGGCGAAACAGGCGAAATCGCAGGAACTTTTGAAAGCGAACAGCCTTCTGCCACTGACCTGGGCGCTCATGAGTCCCACGAAGTGAAAGTTTTAGGCGTCTTTTATGCCAGGGTTGAACCCGCTTAGGACTTCAGGCTAAAGTTGCATCTAAGCTTCTTAGCGATCGATTAGTCAAGGTTCGGTGAGATCTGACGTGTATCCACCGAACCTTTTCGGGCCGTTATCTTTTCCATTTCTTCATATTGGAGTCCTTAGGATGAAGATAATGTAAGCAGTTGTTCTCCCAAGCCAGTATTGTGGCTAAGCTGAACTAAGCCAAGTTTGATTTTTGTAGACAATCATAATTTCTTTTTCGAGGTCTTAAAACTTCAACCTCCCAGCGCATTGCAAGCATGGCAAGTTTCCGTCTGTTGCAAGCAAGGCGGTGCATGAGGAGCAAGATTTGCTATCTTAACTGCTGCTGCTCTAAGAAAGTAAAACCTTTGTCTCCCCTGGCTTATTGCATAAATGTATTACGTAATATCTAGAAAGCTGTTAGGCTATTGTGCTGACTAAGTTCCGTGTAAATTAGGTTGTTGTAGGGGGAGGGCAGTGAACTAAGTTTAGTTTATGGGCAAATGAGAAAATGAAGGGACATTCGCGATCGCGCAAGCCAATTACAGCAGTTCCCAACGATGTTGCCGATAGGGTTTCTCTACCAAAACCCGCTTAACAGCCTGAAACCTCTCAACAAAGATATGGGTTCAACCCTCCCTGTTTCGAATAATGAAAGGCAAACTTCTTCCAAACGAATCGTGAATCAGGGGAATAAGTTTATGGTTTGAGAAAGGTAGATACAGCTTACTACCTATCCCCTAACCATAATTTAGGGAAAAATTTCATCAGGTTTGTTTCGCTTTATTAAAGCAAAGTCCAGGCATACTCGAACTGCATACTTTAACCCGTAATTGCACCATGATTACAACAGCTGCTAGAGAACTGAAAACTGAAAGCTTACAACTGCTACGAGCTTACCAACAATCACGCTCGACCGAATTACGGAACAAAATTGTCAAACTGAATTTTGGTTTAGTTAGAAAAGAAGCCCACTTCTGGATTAATCAATGTGCAGAGAGCTATGACGATTTACTCCAAGTGGGTTGTTTAGGATTAATTCGAGCGATCGAACGCTTCGATATGTCTAAAGGAAATGCCTTTAGCTCCTTTGCAATGCCCTATATTCGCGGCGAGATCCAACATTACCTTCGAGATAAAAGTTCTTCTGTTCGTATTCCTCGACGCTGGCTAACGCTACAAAGACAAGGAGCATTAGCGATTAGAGATCTACGAGCACAATTCAACCGCAATCCAACTGATTTAGAAATCGCAGCAGCACTAGAAATTTCTCAAGCAGAATGGCAAGAGATCAAACTGGCTTGCCAAAACCGCTCTCCCCTAAGTTTGGATACACCAATCCGCGATGATGACGAAGGCTCTACTCCGCTAGGGGAACTTGTGCTTGATACCCGCTATCGCAGCTTCCAACTGGCACAAGAAGATCGAATCCGGTTGCAGCAAGCAATGTCGCGTATAGAGAAGCGGACTCGTGATGTGCTAGAGTTTGTCTTCTTGCAAGACCTGACCCAAAAAGAAGCAGCAGAGCGATTGGGGATAAGTGTTGTAACAGTTTCCCGGCGTGTTAAGAAAGGTCTCGCTTTATTGAAAAACTTAATGGTTGGGCCAGAGTCATAACTTCATCTCCTTCGAAGTTTTGGTAGTTCTCCAGATGTAAGGATTTTTGGGCGCGAGGATGGAACCCTCGCGCCCAAAAATCCTTACTTGTTTAACACTACCGAAGTTTTTTGTATGACTCAATAGAGAGATGAATTGGATGCTAGAGCCTGTAGATTACAGGTTAGAACTGGTCTTTGAACACGCAACTTGGAGGGAAAACGCTCTCAAAGGGAACATTACTCTTGCTTGTTCGGAATAGAACTTAAACAGGGTTATGTTGAACACCTTGAAACGCAAGGCATTCTCAACATAATCTTCCAAGTTGCGTTGGACAAAAATTTTAGACAGAGTCTTGTACGCGCACTTTTGGCGAATGAGACCCTATTCTATAGAGCAGCTTCACCTTTTGTCCTAAACACTACTTCCATCCCGCTCCATGATTGAGGAATATTCTTTGCTCTCATCTGGCTGATTTGTTGGCTTTTCATTTACGCAATCTACCACCGGAAAGGAAGTATGACTACTGCTCTATTCGTCCCCATTGGACTTTACTCCTTAACTGAGCTAAAACAACTCATTTGCAGGATATAGATCTAGATTGTAGAGCAAGCTGTAGTAACGTTTAGCCAAAAAAACGCTGCAGCCCTAAAGTCCCAGACACGAAACTTTCACTATTGCTGGCTGTGTCATGATGCTAACCTAGCCTACACTCTCAAACAATTCGTTTAAAACAGAGGATAGATTGGCTTTGAAACCCTATGCCGTACTGTATCTAGCCACAAAATGACATAGCAAACACTGTATATGGTGTTGCAGTGATAGAGAATCAAATTGAGCTAATATTATCTAAAATTATTATGCTTGAGATCGGTTTTGGTCTCAAAGTTTGTAATTGTTCTTGCGTAAAAACTACTGCTGCCAAAATGAATAGATTTTATCCTCGCAGAACTGAAAAGATACGCTACTTTTTGGCGGCAGTCGGCGATCTAAGCTATAAATATAATAATTATTGAATAATGCATTAACATTAGATTAATTGTTGGTTTGAAAGCTATGTTAGTTGGGTAGAGCTATTTGAGTTGATTCTTCTAGGTTGTGGGAGAACGATTGTGCGTCGAATTTCACTCATTCCAATTTGTATTGCCCTTCTAGCTGGGGGTTGTTCGCTGATACCAGGAGGTGGAGGTCCTGAAACTACAGAATCTCCAAGTCCTTCACCCGAAGCAACAACAGAAGCTACAAAATCTCAGACTTTTGACAAGCCAACTGTGGCTCAAAAATTGTCTGGTACCAGAGCTATCCCAGGATTGTTGAAAACTGCCAGCATCCCTGAACAAATTAAGCAAGCCAAGAGTCTCATTAGTTCGGCCAAAGGTAAGCGAGATCCATTTTCAATTCTTCCCTCCCAAAAAGCAGCGCAGCTGCCGCCGCCGCCGCCAGATGTTGCTAATCCTCCTTTTCTGCCCCCTACCCCCCCGGATCGCGTGCAACCTCCTGGTGGTGGTGGCGATATTCTCCCTCCTCCGACAGGGCCTGACTTCACACCTGATTTTCCCACCGGTCCCCAACCAGATCTAGCTAGAGCTGTTGCCGTAACAGGAGTGATTAAAGTGGGTAACGAGGTGCAAGCGATTGTAGAAGCGCCCAACGAATCCACCAGTCGCTATGTGAGAGCAGGACAGCGTCTTTCCAATGGTCGAGTCCTGGTTAAACGGATCGAGGTCTATGAAGGCTCGGAACCATTGGTTGTTCTCGAACAAGATGGTGTCGAAGTTCCGCGCAAAGTCGGCGAAATGCCTGCTTCACTTGAGGGAGAAGAAGCTGCTGTCCTACCGCCACCCTTGAGTGTTAATCTTCCAACGACTCAAGGTTGATATGGAAACGGAAGGCAAACAATGTTTGCGCTACAAGTTCTGTTGTGCAGATTTACCTCTTTCTGTTTATCAAGAATTAGCAGCTCATTTACGGCAAGTTAATGGGGTTGATGTGGGTCTTATACCCCAAGAGTCCAATTTATTTAATTACGATAGCAGTCAGATTAGCGGTCTCTGGCTTCAGCTTTCAGCATCTTCTGATGCATCTGGAAGCTTTCCCCCATCCGCCAAAGAGCAATTAGACCGAATTTTGGCTTATTACCAAGAGCGCTATGGTTTAGGGGAAGCCATAGCGATTTAGGCTGCAATGTGTGGATGTGTGCATCGCTTCATTTTCTGTGAAAAGCTAGATAATGAGGAAGGGAGGAGACACATCGCGAATGGGTATAAGTTTCCAGACCTCCTATTTGTGGCCCAACTACAATATATGCAAAGTTTGTAGTGAATGTTTCAGTGCTTCGAAGTCTTTTCTTCAGTGCTACAGGATTTACGAAAAAGACAATTCTATCAAAAGTATTTAGTTTATATGTACTATTTACGAAGTTAGAATTTTTGCCTATTCAAAGGGCTTGGGGTGGCTTGAAGTCTTCGGGCTGCCTATTCTGGAGTCTTGTCAGCGCTTCCTAATATTGCGCTCCTTCAAGGTTGGCTGTCTCTAACTTTGCCTGAGTTAAATTGGCAAATCTGAGATCGGCTCCTTGGAGTTTAGCGCCGCTGAAGTCAGTAAAGCTCAGGTCTGCACCTTTTAGCTCAGCTCCTCTACAGTCCGCTCCACATAAGGTGGCAAAGCTAAGATTAGCAGCATTGAGATTGGCTTGATGAAGATTGGTGCGATCGAGGTTGGCCTGGTGAAGGTCAGCTCCAATCAAAACGATTTTGCTGCAGTTTGCCCCCTGTAGATTTGCCTGACTCAGATTTGCCTCAACCAGATAAGCACCACTGCAATTTGCGTTGATTAGAAGTGCTTTGCTGAGATTAGCAGTATTGAAAATCGTCTGCTGAAGGTTGGCATGACTCAGGTTGGCCTTGCTGAGGTTAAAATGAATAAGATCCGCTTTGCTGAGGTCAGGCAGAATATTGTTATTGTTTTGTCGCCAGCGATTCCAGCTTGCGATCCCTTGTTGGAGTCGAGTTAGCTGAGCTGTATTTGCCATCTCCTGCTCCTACTGGCTCATTTATCCGAAATTTGGAAGGTTAGCCTTTCTTTGGACGGTGCTAACCCTACAGTTTTTAGCGGCGGATCTTAGAAGCTGGTTTATTTGGAAAGCTTTGCTTCGTAGGGGTTTTCAAATAACCTTTCAAGTCTTGTTTATGGTGATAAGGTAAGCATATTGCATAGGAGATGCTTATGTTCGGTTTAGGATGGCTGGAAGTTGGTGTCATTATTTTGTTAGCAATTCTTTTTTTTGGCCCTAAGAAAATTCCTGAATTAGGAGGAGCTTTGGGTAAAACGCTAAAGAGCTTTAAAGAAGAAATGAAACAGTCTGGCGAAGAAGAAACCGATCGAAACCAGGATGATGACTTTGTCTAGTAGTATAGACCGTTATTCCCAAAAGAACTTTTTTTACATTGCTAGTTTCGATACTGGTTAACAAAGTATAGATCGGAACCTGGGCCGCGAGCATCAGGTTCCGATAGAATTCTCAAATGACGAACGCTCTATTTTCTGAATCCCGGTTTGGTTAACGGACAAGCCGTAGTTGTTTTTTGTGGAGTAGGCCCCGAAAAGATAGCTAGTTTGGGATTAGAGAGCTTCTGGGCCTGTCTCTCGGGTACGAATCCGAGTGACTTCTCCAACAGGAAGAACAAAAAGCTTGCCATCGCCAATTTTGCCCGTTCTGGCAGCAGAGACTATTTGCTCTACCACAGTATCTGCTTGATCGTCTTCTGCGACAACTTCTATCTTGACTTTGGGTAGAAACTCAATTGTGTAACCTGCTCCACGGTAAGTTTCTGTTCGCCCCTTTTGTTTGCCATAACCGCGGACATCTGACACTTTCATGCCCAAAATTCCGGCTTCGATCAAGGCAGTTTTGACTGCTCTGAGTTTGGAGGGCCGAACGATTGCTTCTATCTTTTTCAATTGCCTGATTCCCAAAAGGGGAGTGCTCGCTACAAGCCTTAGATTAGCAGAAATAGGGAAATTCTGTAACAGCATATACCGTTTGGAGAAATTATTTTTCTAACCTAGTAGAAATCTCTTGGATGTCCAGAAGATATTCTGGCTGTTTTCAGGTCAAAAGCGATTTGCTTGAGATCTTGACGCTAACGAACCGAGTTAGAACTGCGGCTATCAATATAATGTCCGCGTGTAAGGTTTTAACATGACTTGGAAGGTTAGGGACTTGCAACTTAATACCATACCCCGATGATTTGGCTTCTTCTTCGGGGAATCAGTCCTATGGCCGGTATTTTATTTCTACGCAAGTCCCTTAGCGCCCCCTTCAGGGGCGCTAACCCCTCATTTTTTATGCCAGAACGGAAAAATGGGTTATTTTGCAAGTCATGTTTTAAATTGTGGCTTTTCTGGAAGTCCAAGAGACTCTTTGCATCAATGGGCTAAATCTGGAAAGACCAGTTGTACTGCAGGATGGACAATTTGGCCATCGCGGATGTTGACTCCTCTACCAAGGGCTGGCTCTCGTTCGAGGGCATCCAGACCCCAATCGGCTAGTTTGAGCACATAGGGAAGGGTGCTGTTGTTTAATGCCTGGGTTGCCGTCCAGGGAACAGCACCTGGCATGTTGGGTACACCATAGTGCACCACTCCAGCATCGACATATGTAGGCTGGCTATGGGAGGTGGAATGGGAAGTCTCAATGCAACCCCCTTGATCGACTGCAACATCGACGATTACAGAGCCAGCTTGCATTTGTTCTACCAGGTGACGTGACACGAGAACGGGAGTACGACGTCCTGGGATTAAGACGGCACCAATGAGTAGATCTGCCTCAGGTACGACAGCTTCGATCTCATCAGGGCTGCTATAAAGCAGCTCAACCCTTGAGCCAAAAAGAGTTTCCAGATAAGTTAGACGCTCGACATTGATGTCGAGGATCTGGACACGGGCACCCATTCCGATTGCTATACGGGCTGCTTCTGTGCCAACGATGCCACCACCAATAATAACGACTCTACCGGAGCGTACGCCAGGTACGCCACTAAGAAGGATGCCGCGTCCACCTTGATGGCGTTCTAAAAATTGAGCGCCAAACTGGGAGGCCAGTCGTCCAGCAATCGTACTCATTGGAATCAGTAGCGGCAGTTGCTGGTTGTCAAGTTCGACGGTTTCATAGGCGATCGCAGTTGCACCGACGTTCATCAACTGCTCAGTCAGGGTTCGGTTGACAGCGAGGTGGAGGTAGGTAAATAGCGCTTGTCCTTTTTGCAGAAACTGATGTTCTGCGAGGAGGGGTTCTTTGACTTTCACAATCAGCGACCGTTCCCAAACTGCGCTAGCGGTCGAGGTAATTTGGGCACCAGCCTGGATGTATTCTTCATCCACAAAGCCTGCGCCTATACCTGCGCTGGTTTCTACAAACACGTCATGACCGCGATCGCATAACACGCGGACGCTGGTAGGAGTCAACCCAACCCGAAATTCCTGGTCTTTGGTTTCCTTCGGAACACCAATATCCATAATTTTTTCCTCCTTGAGCCAATAATTTTGGTGTTGCGTCATCGCGAGATAATATGGCCTAATCTGAAACGACCTGGCGAGCTCTCCACCCAGGATTCATCCTAAAAATTCGCAACACTCATATTTCCAGGGTAAAGCGCCGATCGAGAGACGAACCAGATTCAGCTCTCCATTCCTGCAATTCTTAGGAAGAATTGTGGCGTTCTACTTTGGGAAAATTGATTTGAAGCTGCGATGGTTTCAAATCGCTAAATACATCGGGGAAGATGGCGGGGAAATTAATGCATAAAAGAGTGAATCTGTCAATATGTCGGCGTTTTCACTTTTCAAACTATCGATTTTCTGACCCTTTAAAGGCAGGGTTCAAAAGGCAAAGTTCGATCGAAAAATGGCTATTGACGGTACACCAACCCATTCTACAATAGAGAAAAATAAAGAAATATAACAACCATGACAAAACTTCGACCCACTGTGACGCCGAAATTGGATGAACCAAAATTTGGCTTCAATGATTATGCAGAACGGCTTAATGGACGAGCAGCAATGGTTGGCTTGGCGCTAACGCTAGCGATCGAGTATTTGACAGGAGAAGGCATTCTTTCCTGGTTGGGACTGATTTGAGGCAGTAGTCTACAAGTCAAGATTTTTGAGCGTGCGGATTCCACCTGTGCGCCTGAAGATCCTGACTTCTGGAGGGATCCCTGAGTTGATGGGGTGCGATAGTCGGGTCGTTGCGATTTCTGAAACTTGCCACAGCCTTAATTGTGTCAGCGCTAAGATGGAAAGAAATAGCAAGCCATCGAATTCTGGCAAACTGTTATGAAGGTCTGGCCTCGGATGCTTAAATCTATCTATCGGCGGGAACCGCTTGTGAGCTTTGTCGTTACTGTAGGTGCAGTCGACGTTGTCATGGGTAGTTTTAGCGAGCATAGCTCTCTGACCATTTTTGGGCTGGGATTGGCTGTTATAGCAGTATTTTTTCGAGGGTGGCAGGCTCGGCGCGATCGCACTGAACAACTCTGCGATCGCGCCCCACAATTCTCTTTACCGCCAACCTCATCTCGACCCAAGCTGCCTTCTCTCTCCATCCACAAGAAGAAAACTCTTCGTTAACCTTTATTTAGCCTTTCAACTGTCTCATCCTAAAAACCTGTCACCCTGTGGCCTGGAGTTTTCAAACTCCAGGCCCATAACAATCGAGACAAAACTTCTCGTCCTATCAGCGAGGACAGGTATAACAGCCTCCATCTCGATCTTTGCAAATGCAAGTGCTTGTTTTTACTTTCGCCTTCAAAAGGCTCTCAGGTTCTGCTGCTAATGTGGAAGCACAATTTGCTTGCAATAACAACAGAGAAAGCAAAGAAATCGATATTCTACTTTTCATGACTCGTTCTCATCCCGCAAGTTAAACAGAAGAGAAGCGAGCTGGCCAACTGCTTCGTTACCTAAATCTAAATTTCGCCATTGATCCCAAACCAAATGAACCACAGACTAGCTGGACACCAGATAAGTTAGGGGGAAAGTTCAAAAAGGGTAAATGGAGCTTCGGGACATCCGAATTTTTTGCTTGTTCAAAGTTAGTGGCGCGCTATGCCTCAACTCAACACCAGCGATAACAGCAAAAAACGAGTGGCATTTTTGTTAAAGAACTTGCTATCCTATGCCAACTATGAATTAACAGACTGCGACCATCTTGTAGAAAAGCTAATAGTTAACTGGCAAGAGGAGGGCGATCGAAAACATAACCTCATTGTCAAGACAAAGCTGGAATCTCTGGCAGAACTGGTTTCTGAAAACCCAACCAGCAAGAAAGCAAAGGAAAGAATCAGACACGATCTACGTGTTCTCAAAGACTTTGTGGAAATTCTGGACGATAACCGCACTACGATCTATGGCTCGTCAGAGTGGCACTTCACTTTGAAACTCTGGTCTCGATCTACAGAGCAAAACTTGTTGGTATTCCAATGGGAATGGCAGTATCAAAAGTTGCGACGACAGCAACAATGGATATTTAAATCAGGACTCAATTCCCCTCATTCTCATTATTTAGAGGCGTTGTGCGATCGCACAGAAACAACCCTATCCAACTTTGACTTTGCAACCACCGTCCAAGAGAAACCCTATCCTTGCCATAATCTACCCAACCGTCACTATACGACTTTTATCGGCCTGAACCCACAGATCGATAAACTAATGGGTTTGCTCTCATCCGATTGCCCTACACAACTAATTACCATTGAGGGATCGGGAGGTATGGGAAAAACCACCCTGGCCTTGGAAGCCGCCTACCGCTGCCTTGCAGCTACCCAGTCCTCTGAAAAATCTCCCACCTTACCTACTTTTGATGCCATTATTTTTACTTCAGCCCAGCCCCAGCAACTCGTTACTGCCCGCAACTCATCACTGCCTCAACCGGAGCGCAACTTACGCGACATCTTCAGTACCATTCTGCAAACCTTAAACACCTTTGACGACATGCCCCCCACGTTCCAGGAGCAACTGGAATGGGCCAGGGACAGCCTATCTCGTCAATCTACGTTGCTGATTGTCGACAGTCTGGAAACCCTCGAAGACCAGGAATATGTACTGGCTTTCCTGAGTGAAACCCCCCTGACCGTCAAGGCCATCCTTACCAGTCGCGTCCGCTCTAGCTTAGGCACCTCAATTTATCTGGACTGTTTAGATCGGCCAGCCGGGTTAGCCTTCATCCACAGTCAGGCCCAGGAAAAAGGGAAGCCTCTTACCCCAGTTGAGGCTGAAGCCATTTATCAAAAAACGGGTGGTCTGCCTCTGGCCATTGTCTATGCCATCGGTCAAGTTGCCGTCTATGGTCTGTCGCTTCATGCCGTCACCACCTATCTGGGCCAACCCACTAGCAGTCTGGCACATCGTTGTTTTGAAGAGTCATTCCAGCGGCTCCAGGGGCAACCTGCTGGTGCCTTGCTCAGCGCTCTGGCTCTGTTCCCGCGAGCGGCATCCAGAGAAGCTCTGGCCCACGTCGCCTTTCAAAATTTCGATCCGCAGGCGACTCGAACTGGGTTGGAAACGCTCTACCAACTTTCCCTCGTCACCCAACCGAAAATACAATACTATGCAATCCATTCGTTGACTCGCGAATACGTCAACACCGACCTGGAAGAACGACCTGTTTTCGAACAAGCGCTGCGAGAACGCTGGCTCGCCTGGTATCGTAGTTTCCTGGTTCCCTATGGTACCCAGGACTGGCAACATTATTATGACTACAGTCCCCTGGAGCAAGACTGGGAAAATCTCAGAGCGGCTGTGGAATGGTCGATCCAGCAGGAACGTTACGAGGACTTCCAGCAATTGTGGCAGCACCTCAAAGGCTACACCCTATTCTGTGGTCGCTGGCAGGAACGCCTGGAGTGGATGGACTGGTTAATTGCCACAGCCGAAGCTGATGGGGACTGGGCAACAGTTGCAGACGCCGCCTATCACAAAAGCCGCACCCTGGGACACATTAATCGATCGGACAAAACGGACGAGGCCCTGCAATTAGGAAAATGGGCCTGGGATCTGGCTCATTGGCGCGATCGCGAATTCGAGTTTGAGGTCGCCATTTACCTGACTGCTTTCCATACCCAACGCAAGCAATTCGAACAATCGCGTCACTGGCTCTCGCAAGCCCGGAAAAAGCTAAAGCAAGCACCGAATGACGATCCAACGCGTGGCCTGCAGCAGCTGCACCTGCTCTATTGCCAGGCCCAGATTGAATGGAGAAATCGACAGTATGCAAAAGCTAGGGCTGCCTATCAGCAGGCCCTGAAACAGGCTGAAACGATTGGTCGTCAGCGCATGATTTATTATATTCAGGGAGGGTTGGCAGAAGTGGCGCTGGAACAGGGCGCGTTAGACGAAGCAAAAGCGCTCTTTGTCCTGACGCTAGAAGCGGCGACGCAAAATAACGAGAGACAGGCGATGGCATTGTGTCAGCGGCCGCTAGCTCGCTTAGAACAGAAACGAGGGAACCTAGCAGCATCGCAGTATTGGGCTGAACAGGCAAAAAACAGCTTTGAGCGCCTGCGCATGACCCAGGCTGTAAACGAGATGAGTGCTTTACTGCAAGAACTCGAAACCCAATCAAGTCTGGTTTAGCAAGCTGTCATTCGGAGGCTGGGTGTGGGGTGTGGGGTGTGGGGTGTGGGGTGTGGGGTGTGAAAAAATAGCGGCGTGTCTAGCACGATTGTTCTCCTGTTTGCTGGCCCGAAACCTGATGCTGGGGTTGCCATCCCCAGAAATTCTTCGCAATTTTCCGTCACACCCTAACCTCTACACCCTATACCCTGCCTAAACTTGAGGTATCTTGTCATCCCCTGAGGGGAGGGGGACATTCCAATACTGTTCGGTTTAGAAACGAGAATTGATTTCTCGGGTCGGGGCACGGCATTGCCGTGCCCCGACAGGTCTATTCTTCGTGAAGTGATTTAATCCGCTATCCTTAACCGAACAGTATTGGGGTACATTCGATTTTACCTGAAGCTCCAACCCATCGCGCACAGGTAGATGGATCCAGGTTTCAGGTTTGGGAAGCGCTGCAGCAAGAGCAGCAGGGGGATTCTTTAGAAGAACCAAGCCAACATTGCAAAACATAATCTTGACTTTGCCGACGCTTCAAAAGTGTTCAGACTGCCTCTCGGATTTCTTTTGATCGACGGCAAGACTATGCAGAGGAACGGTGGATTGGAATTGGGATGCTTGACGGGCGGGTGATCGATTATGTTTTGGGAAGTACAGTATTTAGCGGTCAGTATATTGTTGCTATGCCATTAAACTGGATCGGATGACGCGATCGCACTGGCAGCACACTGGCAATTCTTGAATCATTGCCCAGGTTAAAATGAAAGGGCAATGATTGAGGGAATAAGCCCATGGCAATCAGATACCCCCGCTACAGCAAAGAGGAGTTTGCTCGGCTGGGCAATGAGATTTATGAATCACAGGTACGCCACCAGGTTGAGGCTGGCAATCAGGGCAACATTGTGGCAATCGACATTGAAACAGGAACGTTTGTCGTTGCGGATACGCCGATGGTCGCAGTCGACCGTCTTTACGAACGCGAACCTGATGCTCAACCCTGGGTGATTCGGATCGGACATCGTGCGGTCTTTCGTTTTGGCAGCCGCAGGATGATGAGTGTATGTTGACTCGTTTTCTCATCGGTGTGGTTTGGGGTTGCCTGGGGCTGGCAGTGGTGAATGGCGACTCTCTGGCAGCGTCCCGACTCCCCGAACGGGAGGAAGACTGTGAAATCCTGGTGGTTGGGGGCGGGCTGGCAGGAACGGCGACGGCGTATGAGGCGTTGCTGGCGGGACGGACGGTCTGTCTGACGGAGATTACAGATTGGCTGGGCGGTCAGGTGTCGGCCCAGGGGACTGCGGCCCTGGATGAGCGACCGACGCAGCGATCGCAGTTATTCTATCCACGCGGCTATCTGGAGCTGCGGCAGCGTATTGAGGCCCATTACGGGACGCTCAATCCGGGGAACTGTTGGGTGAGCGAGTCTTGTTTTTTGCCGGGGGATGCAGCGGCGATTCTGCTGCAAATGTTGCGGGATGCAGCGGCAGAGGGCAGCGGTGAGTTGAAGTGGTTTCCGTCGACGGTGGTGAAGGATCTGGCGATCGATCGGGTGGGGCGGGGCGAGCAAATTGAGGGTGCGATCGCAATTCAGCATCACCCAGCTTCTGGAGCACCGCCCCTGAATGCCCAGACGTTGTCCCAGACGATTGAAGACTGGTACCGCTACGACGACTCCTCCCAATTTGAGAAAACGATTATTCGCTTCGTTCCAGCAACTCAATCTAAAGCTCAACCCCAGTCTCCGAGCATCGGTCGTCTAAAGGATGAATTGACCAGTTCCCCCTCTCCCCGCTGGTATGTGGTGGATGCTAGCGAAACGGGCGAACTAATTGCCCTGGCTGATGTGCCCTATCGTCTGGGCATTGATGCCCGCTCCCATCTCGATCCGTCCTCATCTAGCGAGACGGGCGATCCATACTGCACTCAGGGGTTTACCTATCCGTTTGCGATGGCAGCCATGACGACACCCCAACCGCATCGTCTGCCAGCGTTCTATCCGCGCTATGCCTCCTATTACAGCTATGAGAAAGCGCATCTGGCTGACTTTGACTTGGTGTTTTCTTATCGTCGGATCTGGAGCCCCAGGAACACCGCCGATCCAGTAACGCGGGGATATATTACCTATATTCCCGCTCAGCCGGGAGACATTTCGATGCAGAACTGGACTTGGGGCAACGATTATCGTCCGGGTCGGGCGGGAGATAACCTGGTCTATACACGCAATCAGTTGTTACAACAAGGACAATTAAATCCGGGAGGCTGGCAAGGAGGGTTGAGAACGGAAACCCTGCAGCGGGCGGAGGAACAGTCGATTGGCTTTTTCTATTGGTTGGTTGCGGGGACGAGCGACTCGCAATTGGGAGAGGGAGTGAAACAACTGCATCCCAATTTTCGTTATCTCACCGGGTTGGACTCGCCGATGGGCACGATGCATGGATTGTCCAAGTATCCTTACATTCGGGAAGGACGGCGGCTGATCGGGCGTCCTGGAGCGGGGTATCCTTATGGTTTTGGGGTGAGGGAAATTGACATTTCGCGACGGAACTATCGGCAAGACTATTATCGCAAGATGCTGCCGCCGCGTCTTTACCGGCAGCTGCAAATTGCGCTGGCGGGTCTGGAAGCTCCAGCTGCGATCGCAGGCACTCGTCCTCTCGCCTCAATTACCCAGCGGACGCGCTCCAGCCTTTATCCCGACTCTGTCGGCATCGCCCATTATGCCATCGATTTCCATCCCTGCATGACACTGAGTCCGCCGGAAACCCCCGGCAACACTGAGAGAATCGGCGAGCGGCGCGCTGAAGGACAAGCCTATCCTTTCCAGATCCCGTTGCGGGCCGCCATTCCACAAAACATTGACAATCTGTTGGTGGCAGGGAAAAGCATTGCCACCAGCCACATTGCCGCTGCTGCCTATCGCATCCACTCTTTTGAATGGTCAGTGGGAGCTGCGGTCGGGACTACAGCAGCGTTTTCTTTGGAAAATGCGATCGCTCCTTACCAACTGGTGCAACGGCTGCCTTCCCGGAACCTGCAACTCGAAGCGCTCCAGCAACAGTTGCGACAGAATGGTAACCCGACTGCTTTCCCTGATACATCTATTTTTAATCAATCCTGGGAGGACTGGCGGTGAGGAGAAAAGTGATAGCCTGATTGCGACTATACCCATAAAATAAAAATAAGTTGACCCAAGCAAGCTGAACAAAACGATTGGCAGTTTGTGAAATAAGCGAGGACTGTACTGATGATTCAGGGAATTTCAGCAACGTCTGCAATCACCTCTGCAACTGTGGAAGCCCCCACCAAACCTGATAAAAAAGTTGTCCGTAAGCTTTATCCTAACTATAAGGTGATCGTGTTGAACGATGATGTTAATACTTTTCAACATGTTTCTGCCTGTCTGATAAAATACATCCCTGGTATGAGCAGCGAGCGTGCCTGGGAATTGACTAACCAGATTCACTATGAAGGGCAAGCAATTGTTTGGGTAGGCCCTCAAGAGCAGGCTGAACTCTATCATATGCAGCTGCGCCGAGCAGGCTTAACGATGGCACCATTGGAAGCTGCTTGAAGGAGGGTTCATTGTTGAGAGTTCATTGTTTATTGCTGACGGCTAATCGCTAATCGCTAACAGCCAATCGCTAATCGCTAACAGCCAATCGCTAACAGCCAATTGCTAACAGCCAATCGCTAACAGCCAATCGCTAACAGCTCGTTACTATGGCACATTCTTCTAAAGGCCGGTTGGTGCTAACACACTCCACCTATGTGCAGGGTCTTATCCCTGTCCTCAGACGCCTCGCTGATTGTAACGGCATCCAAACAATTACACCTGCAGCGATCGGTCCAGTGAGAGGTAACGCACCCCAGCTGCGGTTAAAAATTTCTGTGCCAATTCGCGGTGGATTTAAGGCAATTGCCCGCAAGGGAAAAACGGTACAAGAGGTTTTTGTGCTAACGAGTCTGAGTCAGGCAGAGTTGGAATGCGCGATCGCACAAGCCCTGAAACAAAAATGATCGAGAAAAAACGGGCTAACCTCCCGTGGCTAACCCGCAAACTTGGGAACGTGCAGAGAATTACTTTTGCAATACCAACCTGACGTTGGCATTTTGTAAACCGCGCTGCTTCACTTCTGCCAGAGTCTTGTTGACCGCATACTTCTGATTGATCGAGTTAATCAGTTCAGTTTGATTGTGCTTTTTAGCCACACCCCAGAGGTCGGCAATCAAATCAAATGAACCATCGCTGTTGCGAGACCAACCGAGATCGTATTCGCCTTCAAGGACTGCAACCAGGTCAGCCCGAACCCGCTGGCCGTTATAGCCGCGGACATCAGCATCAGCCTTTACCGTAATACCCAAATCGCGCAGAGAAGCCTTGAGAATTTCGGAATCCGTAATTTTGGTACGCAGAGTACTAAAGTGAGACATTTGGACTTCCTCCTATGGAGTTTGAGAGAAACGACAACGTTGAGTTTAGTGTTTGAGCTTTTAGCTTTCACCCTTCAGCAACTGACTGAGTCTAGTGCTAAATGCTACTTTTTAGACTGCTAGCAGAATGTGCTAGCCTTTGCTCCTGCGGGAAAACAGGAGAAAGCTTTTAGAATTCCAGCCGATGGTATTCCTCGGTTGGACCTTCGACAGGTCGGGCAGAACGAGCGCGATCGCTAGCCCAACGCCGCAGGGCTGTGACCTGCTCCTTCATCGTATGCGACAGCGGCTTTGTCGCTTTCATTGCAGCAAGAATATCAAGTTGAGTAAACTCTCGATCTTGTGCAAACGCTTCGTACATCGCTGAAATCAGCGCTTGCTCAATTTCTGCACCGGAAAACTCCGCAGAAGCCTTGGCAAGTTCCTTTGTATTAAAACGACCAATATCCCGACGTCGCTTTTTGATATGGATCTGAAAGATTTCCTGGCGTTCATCCAGCGTGGGCAAGTCAACAAAGAAAATTTCATCAAAGCGACCTTTCCTGAGAAATTCACCGGGTAACCGCTCTGGCCGATTTGCAGTTGCCATCACGAAAACTGGAGATACTTTTTCCTGCATCCAAGTGAGAAAGGAGCCAAAGATACGACTTGAAGTCCCTGCATCCGAATCGGAGGAGCCTGTACTGCCTGCAAAAGATTTATCTAGTTCATCAATAAACAGGATAGCAGGTGAAATGGACTCGGCAGTCCTCAGGGCACTGCGCAAATTAGCTTCCGAACGCCCAACCACTGAGCCATCATAGACCCTCCCCATATCCAAACGCAGGAGTGGCAATCCCCAAAGACATGAGGTTGTCTTAGCGATCAAAGATTTACCGCAACCGGGTACGCCTAAAATCAACAATCCTTTGGGCTGGGGCAAACCATATTCCCTCGCACGCTCTGTGAAAGCATTAGAGCGTTGTCTTAGCCAATCTTTGAGGTCTCCAAGTCCACCAACAGCATCAAGGGTTTCGTCTTCTTCAATATATTCCAGAATACCGTTACGGCGAATGAGCTGCTTCTTTTCTGAAAGGACAATATTGACTTCTGCGCCTGTAAGACGACCGCGGGTAACCTGTGCCTTGCGATAGACTTTCTCTGCTTCATCGCGGGTCAACCCCAAGGCTGCCTTGAGCAACTTCTCCCTGGTGTCAGTATTAATGCGACGAGCCCGGCCTTGTTCCAATTGACGAGAGAGAACCTGGTTCAGCTCTGCCATATCGGGCAAGGGAAAATCGAGGGCAACTATCTCTTTCTCCAGCTCAATTGGGATTTGCTGGATGGGAGACATGAGCACGATCGTCTTATGGGTGCTTTTGAAGCTCGCGATCGCATCCCGCAACCAACGAGTTGTGGCAGGGGCGTCAATAAAAGGATGTAGATCCTTAAAAACGTAGATAGCGGGTTCCTTTTGCCGCACGACCCACTCAATTGCGGCTTCTGGAGAAACTGTGTTGTGCTGAGTCACAGTCCGAGGTTGATCGTACTCAACAATCCCGTGGGTCACCGTCCAGACAAAGAGACGACGCTGAGGCTTCATCTGAGCAATCGCGGAAATTGCCTGCTCAGAACGCTCCTCCTCGGGGGTTACGAGGTAGATCAGCGGGTATTGAGCTTGAATTAAGATACTAAGCTCTTCTTGCATAGCCCTCGACCTGCTATCAACCGAATAGAGACGCAATTGAACCTTGGTCAGCTTCCTGATGGAATGTCAGGAAACCTTCACAGACATGGAACCAACTCCTCTTCACCCCGCCGATCGATCTCAGCACTCACAGTCTGAACCTTCTCGACCGGCAGCCCTTCTTCCACCAATACGCCTGGCTGATTTCGAAGGGACATCAACTCACCTTCCCTTAAGGCAACAGAACTAGAACATTCTGGACAAGCATAGACCTGGTAGGAGCGGCCATAAGATGACTCCACTTCGTCTACCACAGCAGGATGGGAAAGATAGAAGACAATAGCCCGCTCCGCAATCCTTGACATTGGCTCAGAATCAACTGCAGCCTTAATCTTGAGTTGGCGATGTAGTTCTTGTGAAAGATATAACGTAACTTTCTGCTTATCTTGCATATGACTCTTCAGTCGTTTTACCCGGGTATGGATGCCAGCATATCGGGTCTGCTAGAAGGTGTCAAGATGGCAAGACGGCATGACGGCATTATTGTTACATAAGTTTACATTTTGTAGTATTTCTGTTTTCGATCGACTGATAAACTGCTAGAAATCTAGGCTATTAGGCATCTAGCACTGCTAGACATCCTCTAGCGCTGCTAGACATCCTCTCCAGAAAGCTATCTTTTCTCTTTGATACTTGCGGACTTATGCAAACTGGTAGTGTCTATACTTTGGGCGGATGGGTTACCTTGCCGTTGCTGGGGTTTTCGGTACTGGCAGTAACGCTAATTTTGGAACGAATGCTGTTCTGGTCGCGGCTGCTACGTCGCCAAAAGCGGTTGGTTCGCGAGGTTTTTGAGTTGTATCGGCACGATCCCTGGTCTGCTTTTGCACGGCTCAAGCAGAATGCTGATTTACCGCTGGCGCGAATTTTTTTGGCTGCCCTGGTATTGGAACAACCGACTCCTGATGAATTCCGTTTAGCGCTGGAAAGTGCAGCTCAGGCTGAATTACCGTTACTAAAGCGATTTAGTACTGTATTTGAGACAATTATCAGCGTCGCCCCCTTATTGGGGTTATTGGGAACAATTCTCGGTCTGATTGGTTCGTTTTCGGCGCTTAATGTTGGGGATCCTGCGAGCAGTAATGCGGTTGGGGTGACAGGTGGTATTAGCGATGCTCTTTATTCGACAGCACTCGGTCTAATTGTGGCAATTTTTACGCTTTTGTTCGCGAATTTATTTCGGGGACTGTATTTACGGCAAATCGCATTGATTCAGGAATATGGCGGTCAGCTTGAATTGCTCTACCGTCGCGATCGCGAACGAGGAGATGTGCCTTATGCGCCTACCTGAGGAACCAGATTTGCCTCCCCGGATCGACATTGTGCCTGCCATTGATGTCATTTTTGCGGTTCTGGCCTTTTTTATTCTGTCAGCGCTTTATCTCACTCCCTCTCAGGGGTTGCCCGTTAATCTGCCCCAAACGAGTGACACTGAGATTCAACCCCCTTCTACCGTCACCGTTTCGATCGATTCGCGCGGGCAGCTGGCTGTCAATCTTCAACCTGTCGAGCTGGACATGCTGGAAACGGTAGTGCGATCGCACATCGGTGCAACCCAAAACCCACTGATTGAAATCAATGCCGACGAAGCCACAACCCACGGTCAAGTGGTTGCGGTGCTGGAGCAATTGCGGTTAATTGAGGGCGTCAGGTTAGGGTTTAAAACCCAATTGAGGACAGGAAATGGGGAACAGGAAACAGGGAACGGGGAATAGGAAACGGCAGTTCGCTACTCCCTCCCGCTCCATGATTGAGACATATTCCTAGCCCTCACTTCCTGATTGCACTGACTTCTTGCCTGCGCAATCTAGTATTGGCAAGGGAATATAAACATCAACAGTAACCATGAGCCATGAGCCATGAGCCATGAGCCATGAGCATGACCCAGCTGCTTTACACCCTCGCTAAAACAGGTTCTCTAGCAACCTCAGCGTCTTTCGGGGCATTGTCTGCAGTACAGTAAACCTCGCAAGAGTTATTCGGACTTTCAATCAATTTAATTTTATAAAGTTCAGCCCCTAACTCGCCGATCGGTCGTTTCAACAAATCGCAGATATGAACAGCGATATTTTCAGCCGTTGGAATAACCTGAGCAAAATGGGCAATATCCTTATTTAAGAACGTGTGATCGAACGGTTCTAAAACATAGTCATCAACAACGTTCTGAAACTGACCAAGGTCGGCAATCATACCTGTTCGAGGATCGATTTCACCCTTAATGGTAACTTCCAGATGATAGTTGTGACCATGGCCGTTGGGTCGGGCACATTTGCCGTAGATTTCGCAGTTCTCTGAGTAGGGGAGATCGGGGTGAGCGAGGCGGTGGGCCGCACTGAAGTGAGTACTAATGGTCAGGTAAGCTTCCATATCATTTCCTAAATAATCAGCCCAAAGTTCAGGATGTTCAAAAACCTGAATGCGGACAAGGGGTAAATGGTCAACGAGTCGGTTCCAGATTGTACGTGTTAGATTCTCCGTAGTCGGTAGAGTCTGCTGGAATTCTGGCCAGACATCATTGAGGTGAGAAAAGTCAAGTTGATTGGTGATTTCCTGCTTAATGATCTGCTTGACTTCAGAAAGATTTTGCACCATGCCGTATCGATCGATTTCGCCTGCCAGAGAGACATAGAGAACGTAATTATGACCATGACCAGGAGAACGGCTGCAGCGGCCAAAGCGCTGAATATTTTCTGCTTCGCTGAGTTCTGGAAGCCAGTAGCGATGACTAGCAGAGAACTGCGCGCGGCGGTTGATGGTACATTTCATAAATAAGTTGGATCTGCAGTCAGGTGTAAAGTTAAGTAAACTATTTTCTCTTCTCAGGATAACAGGGGTTAGGGGATAAGGGGCAGAATCTAAGTGGATTGTCAGGTTTTAATTGTGGGAATGGAAAACAAGTAGAGATTTTTGAGCGAGCGAGCGGAATCTGCGTGCTCAAAAATCTCTAACTCTGGAGGAATAGATTGGATTTTGGGATGATGGTGCTCAGGGCTTCAAATTCTATCCTGGCTTTGCTCAGAAACACGACTTGGAAGATTATTTTGCCAGCCTTGCTCAGCAAGGCTGGCAAAATAACCCATTTTCCCGTTCTGGCATGAAGAAATAGATGTTAGTGCTCCCGAAGGGGGCGCTAACCTTCCAGGTCGTGGGCATTAACCTGAATGAGCGGGGAGTGGTAAACAAGTAAGGATTTTTGAGCGTGCGGGATCCACCCGCACGCTCAAAAATCCTTACTTCTGGAGGACTACCAATGAGCGGACTGATATCAACTCTGCGAAAGGACTGCATATGAGTTGGATAGAGGGCTAGTACATGCCGATTAAGGTATTGCTCATCAGGGGCATTTACGAAACCTAACGCAAAACCTCGATCTGCTGACTCTCCCGCAATCGTTCCGTCCAAACAGAAAAATCGTCTATCTTCTAGTATTGCTCCAGATCGAGAGATAATGAAGTAGCAGAAAGCTGGCTAAAAAGATATTGTTCCATGCAGATTTACCTGGATTACAGTGCTACAACACCACCCCGTCCGGAAACGATCGCGGCGATGCAGGCTGTCTTAACTCAGGCGTGGGGTAATCCATCTAGCCTGCACTATTGGGGCGGCCAGGCTGCGACTGTGCTCGAACAAGCTAGAATGCAGGTCGCTAGCTTAATTAATGCGTCACCACCTGCCATCGTTTTTACGTCGGGTGGTACCGAAGCCAATAACCTGGCTCTGATGGGAATTGCTCGCCAGTATTCCCCTCCCCAACATTTGATTATCTCTAGTGTTGAACATTCCGCTGTAGCAGAACCAGCAGCCTGGTTGGAACAACAAGGTTGGCAAGTAACGCGTCTGCCTGTTAATGCTAAAGGATGGGTGAATCCGTTGGAGCTTTTGGCGGCGCTGCGTCCTAACACGGTGCTGATCTCAGTGATTTATGGTCAGAGTGAGGTGGGAACCCTGCAACCGATTCAGTCTTTGGGGGAAATTGCACGCGATCGCAACATTCCTTTCCATACCGATGCAGTTCAAGTTGCGGGTCGCCTGCCTCTGGATGTCCAACACCTGCCGGTGGATCTGCTTTCTCTTTCGAGCCATAAGCTTTATGGCCCCCAAGGGGCAGGTGCCCTCTATGTTCGCCCAGGCATCGAACTGATGCCCCTGTTGGGCGGTGGCGGTCAGGAAGGAAGATTGCGCTCGGGGACGCAAGCTTTACCTGCGATCGCAGGCTTTGGCATCGCTGCCGAATTAGCAGCCCAGGAAATGGCAACAGAAACTCCACGACTGACCCAATTGCGCGATCGCCTCTTTGATAATTTACTGGACACACCTACCCTGATTCCCACTGGCGATCGCTGGCAGCGTCTGCCCCACCACCTCAGCTTTTACTTACCCGATGCAGACGGCGAGCGACTCAGCGGCAAAACCCTGGTACGACAAATGAATCTGGCCGGTATCGGCATTAGCGCTGGTTCCGCCTGCAACAGCGGCAAGCTCAATCCCAGTCCAATTCTACTGGCTATGGGCTACAACGAATCTGCAGCAAAAAGCGGCATCCGCCTCACCCTGGGACGGCAGACCACTGCAGCAGATGTAGATTGGACTGCCCTGGTTTTAAAACAAGTTCTAGCGCGGTTGTTACCTCGTCCAGCACTTTCAAACGTTTGAGGTGAATATCGTATAGCACTACAGTATTGAATTAGGATATTATGCTTTGAGTGAAAGGGAATGGGGAACGGGGAACAGGGAATGGCAAAATGTCTTAACCTATCGCTGTAGTGCTATACAATCAGCAGCGTTGGCAATTCACCCCCCGATTCAATACCGCTCGGTTAAGGATAGCAGGTTCAACAGCTTTACGAAAAATAGTAGGGGCACGGCATTGCCGTGCCCCTACGCGAGCGATTCATTCTCGTTTCTAAACCGAACAGTATTGCCCCCCGATTGACCAATACCTACAATCGGCTTACTCGGGCTGCAAAATTACGGGCAATCCGCCCTTGCCTGCCCCAATAATAACGATTTTAGCATTTTCGGATTGCGAGAGCTGTTCCGTGGCTTCAATCCCTTTCCACTGCAAATATTGCGGCGTCAGTCCTTGAGAGACAATCCGTTGGAAGTCAGCAATGCCTTCCGCTTCAATTCGCTTGCGATCGGCTTCCTGACGTTCCTTTTGCAGCACGAACTCCATGCGCTGGCTGTCCTGTTCTGCTTGCAGTTTCTGCTGAATCGACTCCTGCAGTTTAGCTGGCAGTTGCAGCTGTCGTAGGGGGGTATCTTCGATGGCGATACCACGTGGAGCGACTAGATTGCTCAAGTCGTTACGAATTGCGTCGGTCAGTTCAGTACGTTTAGAGGTGTAGAGGGCCCTGGCTTCATAGCTGGCAGTGGTGTTACGAATAACGGCACGGAATTGGGGAATCAGGATGATGTTTTTATAGTCCTTGCCAATGGTTTTGTAAACCTCTGCGGTCTTTTCTGGATCGAGGTGATAGAGAACGCTGACTTCGACAGTGACAATCAACCCTTCTTTGGACGGAGCATCAAGGGTTTCCTTGGCTTCCTGGGTTTTGGTGGAAAACTTGACAACTTTAGCCAGAGGATTGACCAGGTTCACGCCTGGTTTCAGGGTCCGTTTGGAGACGCGGCCCAAAAAATCGACGACGCCGACGTGCCCCGCAGGGATGACGGCAAAGAGGTGAGCCAGAGCCGCGATCGCAGCCACAACCCCAATCAACACACTAATGCTACGCGTCATCGCCCGATTCTGTCCGCCAAGATCCCCTTTCAAAAAGACCAGAATAGAAATCAAACTCACCAACAGCGACATCATAAAAGTCATGGAGCGACCTCATTGTTTATTGTTCATGGTTCATAGTTCATTGCAGTCGTCTTGGGGGTGGCAGCGGGCGGAGTCATGGCTTCTATTGAGCAGTTTGGCAAGTCTATCCTATTTTACTCTGTCGATTGTTCTGGCTGGACAGCAATGGGCACGGGCATGCATTCTGCGCGATCGCACTCCCCCTAATACTGTTCGGTTAAGGATAACGGATGTCAAGCTACTTTACGAAAAATAGACCTGTAGGGACACGGCATTGCCGTGTCCCTACGCGAGCAATTAATTCTCGTTTCTAAACCGAACAGTATTGGCACGCCCCCGAATTCCCATCAAGCAGCAGCTGGCAGCGGCTTTTGACACGACTTGGAAGGTTAGCGCCCCCGGAGGGGGCGCTAACCCCCATTTCTTCGTGCCAGAGCGGGAAATAGGTTATTTTGAAAGCCTTGCAGAGCAAGGCTTTCAAAATAACCTTCCAAGTCGTGTTTTGAGCCACAAAATAGCCTCACCCGACTTCAGCCTCAATGGTCAAAGTACCGTCCTCAACAGCCTCAAATCGCGAAACTACTCCTCATACGAAGCCGTAATTCCCCTCCAATCCAATTCCCCTTCAAACGGAAGAATCATCAAAATATCCAACAACTGCCCCTCCTCAATCTTTGAATCCGCAACATCTGCAAATGTCAGCCGATCGGGCAAATTCTCAAGCTTAAGATCGAGATGCCACACTGAATAACCATCCACCAAATCCCGTGCAGGCACCTGCACCTGACCGGCGTTAGGATCCCAAACGCGATCGTTCAAGCGCAACTCAATGGCTTGCGTATCCAAATGCTCAGGGAGAGCGCTAAAGACCATCGCCACAAGGATCTTGCGCTCCCCACTCTCCGTACTGCCAATCTGCAGGGTTTCTGGCTTCAAATTAACTTGAAAACGTGATTCGTGCAGCTGCAACTGGCTCCGATGCGTCGTTGCCAGTTGATCCCACTGCTCCGGAAAATCCTGACGCAGACTAATGCTATGGTTGCCGGAATAGGTGCGCAGAGCCTCAGTCTTGACCAGCTGATTGGTAAACGCCTCATCGCCGTTCAAAGCAGTGTAGTTCAAATGGACAATGACATCAGAAACTTGAGTGTAGTCCAGGCGGTTCGTTGCTTTAGGCATCCTCAACTCCCAGCGCGAAACGGCACCCGTCCCTTCAAACGGCAGATATCGATCGCCATCAAACTTCAGCTCAAACAAACCGCAATCGCGATCGCAACGACAGATGGCAATTTGTTGGTTTGCCCGATAATCCATCACCACCGTCGCCGCATCCGGTTGGGGAACATCAGGCTCGCCCAACAAAAACTGAACAGCATTGACATCCGGCGTCTTCACAATACGATTCAAAAGCTGCTTGAGCGTCGCTTGCAGCGAGTAAGTTCTGCTGGAAGCAACCTGCAGGGAAATAGAGATCGACTTAATACGGCGGCAATAGTGCCCTGGAAAATCCAGGTCAAACAGGCGCTCATTGAGATCGAACACGCATACGCCATCGCGTTGCAACGCCAAAAAGGCCCAGGGATTCAATTCCTTCAGGGAAATATCCTTGCTCAGTTGCTGTTCCCGGCCATCGCTATCCAGATAGGCTTTTTCCAGTTGCTCCAAATTCACCATTAATCCTTCCGCAGCCAGCAACCCTCTCCAAACGTCATCCCAGTGACCTCGATCGAGAAACCTCTGGGTTGAAGTTCTCTCGTCTTGGTAGAGTTTTTGAGCAGATTGCGCCCACTCAAACGCAATCTGGAACGCCTGGCGATAGACAGAAGCAACACGCTGGAGCATCCAGGCGTACAAAGCAGATCCAGTGAATTGGTGTTCAATCAACGTATTCTTTTCATCCCACTGTTCTGCTTGCTTCTTCTGAATAGCTTGCTGTTGTTTTAAAATCTCTAAACGTATGTTTGCTACCGCAATATCTTTATCAATTTTGTCCAAGTCGATTTTTAAAAGATTCCCACGGGCTGCTAGCTCTATTGTGCGGTGTACAAGTGTGGCACTGGAAGATAAGATCGATGCAGCGGTGCTTGCAAGACGGGCTTTAATAGCAGCCACTTTGCTTACAGCTTCTGTGGAATCACCTGGTACCATACCTCCATTTGAAAATCCGAAGATTGTGGGCACTAGATGTGCCGGAACAGCCACAGCCATCGTGGTAGCTTCTAGGACAGAAAATTTGGCAGCAGCCCCTAAAGCGGCAATACTAGCGACATCCGATAAGGAATCTCCCGCCACTAAAGGTACTAACCAAGATAGTTCTATCTTTATACGATCCTTGCTGGTCTCTAAGGCTGCAATAATTTGCTCTTGCTCATGGATTTCCTCTTGTTTGATATCTATTCTCTTCTGCTGGTCGTTCCTCGTTGTTGTTTCTAACAATCGCAACTGCTTCTCGTGATTGCGGCTAGTCTTAGCCAGGTCTGCTGAATCCTTGCTTTCCAGAATCCGCAACAAGGTTTGGCCAAGGCTGATGACCTGCTGAGTAGCGCTTTTGGCACGAGCAATGTAGACCGGGAATCGCTGGGGAGGTTCGGAAACCGGTTCGGGCACGTTGAGGAGGTGTCGATCTCCCCCGAGCCGCTCTACGATCTGTCGCGGATCGATCGGGGGCTGAAATTGGGCCAGCTGGCGTTCAACGCCTTCAATGTTCATACAATTGCGCAACTTGTAAAGGCGATCGTCAATCAGATTCCAATAATTCACCAACTCCTCATTCTCTGGCACAAAGAATCCGTCATTCGAGGGTTGACAAGACTGGGCACTCAAGCGATACGAATCGGCCCCAGGTTGAATATATTGCTCTAGCTTCACCCGGCAAAGCCTGGCCGTCTCAGTGGCGCGAGGCATAGCAACAGCACCGCTAGCGCCGGAGCCAGTGCCATTATTATTGGAGAACGATGGGTTGGAACACGATGGGTTGGACAACAGTTTCGCGATCTGTTTTGGCCGAGGGCCGAGAATGTCGCTAGCCTGCATATAGAGCATGGTCGCGAGGAGGTTATTTTCCCAGGTATCCTGGGTAAACTCATCATCGCCCCACGCCAACAAATTGTCGATGTAGCGCATGACAAGCGCTTTTTGCAAGCTAGCGCCATTAAGACGGGCATTGGCCTCAGCATCAAAACGGTGGCGAGCGTAGGCAGACAGGTTCGCTGGATCGGCCAGTCGGTTCAGTACTGTCTGTTTGCGTTGGTTGCGTAATGGCAAGAACTGCCAAACCCGATCGGATGGATTCGCTAATTTAAAAATTTCATCTGCAGTCAGAACACGCTGCCAAATCTTCACGTCAGCCATTCTGCCAACACCGCCTTCAGCCCAAAACCGAACTGGAAAACCGCTCGTTAAGTATGGATGATTCAAATCTTCTGCGGTTTGAAATTTGCCATCAAAATAAAGGGACATTTTGTGAGTCTCAATGTCATAACAAAATGCGCAGTGATGATACTGTCCGTCACCTGGCCAGACATCTGGCATCTGTACTTTATAGGCATTCTCCCAAGAAAATTGCACCGTCAGTTTATAGTCGGAGATTTCGATCGACAGCCCTCGAGGAGCATGTGGATCCCCCTCTAGATTGTTGTATTCGTAAAGGATTGCTCTTGGGGTACCAGGTGAGATCGCTTGATACCAAAACTCTATCGTCAGGTTGCGCCCTGGCTGTCCACCGCTCCATGGAGATAAGATAAATCCTGGTAGAACTTCACTAGTCTTGCCCTCAAACTGAATGACTCTACGGGAATCTTTGCCTGGAAAGTCATTAACAATAGGCCAGGTAACATTATGAACAGGACTCTGCGCACCCGTTATCCGATCGATGGCATTCCCCTCAAATCCCCAGTGATGCATTAAATTGCTAGTATCAAAATCAAAACCAGCGTAAGGATTGAAAATGTAGGTGTACCACGTTCGCGACTCTTCAAAGCGCTCTTTTTCGTTCAAGGATTTTGCCAGCAAAAATGGAATATAGAAGAAGATCTCCCAGTAATAACAGCCGAATGGACCGCTGAAATCAAGCTGTTGGGTCTCAGGGGGGACAGCATTTGTCGATGGCTGCATCCGCTCGAAGGCTAACTCCGGCAAGCGCTGGGAGTCCAAATGCAGAAGATGAGATAGCCCGCCCGCTGCCAGCCGACTCGACAATTGCGTCACCGTATGGGTCGTGAGTCGGGTAAATTTAAACTTCTCCGGCTGAACCGATGCTCCTCCATACTCCAATATCAGCTTTCCCGCCTGGTCATACACCGTTAACTGACTGGACAGTTCTTCCAGGTTCTGCTGTTGGGGTGAGACCACGAATGCTTCATCACCATTGTCGAACAAGCTCCAACCCAGAACATTCTTCACAGGGATGGATGAGGCACAAGTCCTAGTATTTCCCAAGATCTCCAGGTCATTGCTGGATGGCTGAAAAAAACCGAAGGCGTTATCTATAATCGTGTTTCGGGGCTGGCCACGCAAGAGTTTTGGCAAAATCAAGGTTCGATTATCGCTGTCCAGCCGTACACAGCGGCCAGCTTTGAATAAATAGAGTTCGCTACTGCCAAAGTGCTTAGGAACAACAGAATCAACCGGAATAAAGCTTTGTGGCCAAAGCGGCCACTTGTCAAGAATTTTTCCACGCTCTGGGTCGATAAATCTCAAAGGATAGGTTATGAGGTATTCATCTCCCTTGATAAAACAGATACGATTTCTGTTATTAGGATTAGGCAATCTAAAAACGGCGTCAAGTGGCATGAAAGATTCAGGTATCTCTGGAAAAAAAGTGCGAATATTTACGGGTCCCATTGAAGTATTACGAGAGACCCGTGTCTTCCTAAAATAGTATACGACATTAGTAGTTATGACAGCACAATCCATGGGCACAATCGGCCCATGAGAGCTAGAAATATCCTGTCGTCTGATGGAGCCGTCAGTTGGATAAAATAGAGCTTCTTTATCTTTGAAAAATACCAACTCTCCTGACGACGGGTTGGAATCGCCATGACAAGCGTCAAACTCTAGGAAGTCTTCCGGAAGGTTAGGAAAGAAATGCTGGATTTGCTGACTATCATACTTTTGCCAAGGTCGCCCAAAAACACCCTCACCCTTGCATTGACACTCGCTCTTCTCCACGGTCAGATCTGCGTTGAGGATGCTTGCAGGCAAGGTCATGTTGTATGAATTCTCGGAAGCCTTAGAGAAAGAACCGTACAGAATTGCGATTTGTTCATCGCGAGCGTCTTGTTTCGGCAACAGAATGGGATAGGCTTTTTGCCAGAATGGTTCTGGGGTCGCGGTGTCTTTCATCCAGACTTGATAGTCCGGAAAGGCTTGCTTGATTTTGTCCTCGCTCCCTTCACCGCTCTCCTCGGAAACAACCTTAATCAAGATCTCTTCAGCCAAAACTTGTGGCGGCGTCCATTCGCCCCGGGCGTCTTTGTAGATATATTGGATTTTTGCCAGGGTGCCTGTGGTTTTGATGGATTGATTGTTGTCCATCCGGGTATGGATGGTTTCGCTCTGTTCCACCCAGAATAAAAACCAGGTCTTAAAGCCATAGACAGGGGTGACTGTCTGGGCTTGAATCGCGGCGCTGATCTGCAGCGGCTCCCAGGGCAGCCAATGGGTCATCATCGGGCTGTTCTCCTCGATCCCAACCTCGGCCTGACGGACATAGTAGGTATGGGGCGTGTTGCGGGCACGCCCGACCAGAAACAAGATTCGGGTCAGTTCCTCAGTTTCTGGATTGACGACATGGGCAAAGCAGGCATCAATCGGCTGCAGGTTAGCCTCCTCCGCAAACTTTTCAAAATAGTTGCGATACGCTTGTTCTGCGGCCTCCTCGGTCAAATCCCCTTGCAGAATTTCCTGGCGAATTTCTGCATAGATCGGAGTTTCCAGCTTTCTCAGGCCAGGATCGACGTAGTTTTCTGGGTAACACCGCAGCTTTTGATGCGCTTCCCAAAGCCGATACGCGCCAATCTCTTTCCACTCCGCTTCAGTGATGGTGCTGGTGACCTCTGGTTCCAGGCCAGCCCGACACCGATGGATATACAACTGCAGGCTGTTGAGTCCCTGCTTTAATCGCGAGATCTTAGCACACCCGCCCATGGCAACATCCATCAAGAAATGTTCATACAAATTCTTGAACGGATCTTTAACGCCCAAACGATAGCCACAATACCCAACCAGGGCATTGCGCTTCAGCTCATTGAGAGTGTCTTGAATGGGCCCGAAGATGGATTCCCACTGCTCCTTGTCGTACTTCGATTGGAGAGCGTTGAGCAGGATGGCCGACCCATTCTCATACCGATCCCAGGTATCGTCGCTGCCAGGCCCGTGCAGTTGAGCGAGGTGATGGAGCGAATCAACGCCAATGCCCAGGATCTGCTGCAACTCGAATACTCTGCTGAGCGAGTGAATGCCCCGCACCGAATTGAGTGCTGCAGCACTGATGTTGAGATGCTTTACAGCGCCGACTATTTCGGTGCGATCCCATCCACTGATTGCGGCGAGCCGTGCAAGCTTGTTGCCTGGCATATCTCCATCTGCTTCTGGGGCTAGGGAAAAGTAGCCAATCAAGCCATTGTCGATCGTGCGAAAGTCGTCCGCCAGTTGCTTGAATTGATGGAAAATCTTGATGTGGAAGCCCTCAAACCGACGTATCCTGCGCGCGTTATCCGGAGCTGAATTCGCCAATTCGAAGGATTCAGGCTGCTCGAAGATGCCTTGCATGTGCTCAGCGCTTAAATCCAGGGTTCGAGCCGTATAGAGCTTATGGGCCAGATTCGCGATCCAATTCTGGTGCGCTTCGATGGGATCGTCAGGTGCAAGAGGACGGAGTAGCAGCGCTAAGCGGTCTTGCTCCGTTGCATCGTCTGCGAACGCAGCCGTTGCTTGAACCAGATCTTGACTGACTGAGAAAAATTCCGCCAGCCTATCCATTACGATTGCCAGGAGTTGTTGCCTTCGTTGGTACAGAACGGTGGTAACGTGTTGCAGTTGGGAGTCATTGAGATCCAATGTTTCGAGATCGCTTCGGACCTGGGGATCGATGGGTTGAGTTCTGGTCGGCTCTTCTATCTCCCTGGCGATCGCACCGTTAGCGTTGAGCAACCCGGTTTCCTGGAGTTGTTGAAAGATCTGCTTGGATCCCTCTCGATCGATTTTGTTTGACGTCACGAATTCATCAATACTGTTCGGCGTCACGAAACTGAGTTCGTTCGCAACCCAGATCTGTGAATCTTCAAGCCATTGCTGAATCATGGGTTTCACATCTTCGACAGCATAACCGCGATCGACATAGGCATTGACCTGCTGGCGAGTGAGGTAGGCGAGCTGATAAACCGTCAAGCTAGCTTGCCTTAACCAATCTGCCCATTGCGTGATGTCTACAACATGCTGCACCGAGTCAATCTGTTTGCGATCGATCAGATCCAACAGTAGTAAAAATGCATCGATGGGTAATTCTAGTAAGGCGGCAAACGTGTTATAGCGGTATAGCTTTGACAGGTTAGGGACTGTTAAATCGATCGAGTCTGGCAAGTCTCCATTGTCGCCAGCAAAAATAAATTGAACCAACCGGGAAAGATCGTCATTGTCGATGCGCAGTGCTGCAAGGAGCCGATTACGAATTTGCCCATTTTCATCCGAGCGATTGTCTGGCTGCCAGGGTATCGGTGGATCTGAGTAGTGGGGATTTCCTCCATATTTTGGGCGATACGGATCGTTAGAGGGGTTGCGATTGAAAGAGAACGGTAAGTTATAAATGCGATCGAAAAGAGCCTCGGATGTGAGTTCAGAGCCAATACCATAGGTCTTCATGTCATGCCAAAGACTGCTTAACCTATCCATGGGTCGATCGAACCGATCTCGCAGCCATTTGATTTCCGTCAATTGTTTGACTGTGGCATCCTCAATCTTTGCTGCAGTGGCCTTGAGAGCATTCAATGCCCAGTCCAGATCTGTGAATGACCATTGCAATTGGTGCGCCAAACGAATAAAACGGTGAATTCGATCCAATGTATTGAAGGTAAGGTTATCGATGCATTCAGGGCGATCGCGATCGCGATCGACATTGGCACACTCAGAGATTTGAAGCGGGGCATCTTCACCTCGATTGATGAAAAATTGATGACGGTTATTTATCTCATCGTTATGTAAGTTTTGATAGATTAATTCTTGCAGTTGTTTGCGCGTTATCCCCGTGTGCTCCAAAAAGGTATCAACAGTTTTCAGATAGCTCCTCAGATCGTCGCTGGAAACTCCCCTGGGAACTCCATAGAACTTTCTCAGTTCCCCTTCATCAGTTTTTGGGGTTGTCATTAACGCATGCTGTTCAAACGACAGTTGAAGACGCGCAAGGTCAACCGGCTTCCCCTCAACCCCGAACCGTTCAAACACTGTTGCCAGATCGAGATTAAAGTGCTGGAGATAGGCATAGACTGCGGTTAAGGGGAGATGGAAAGGAAGTTGAAATGGATAGACTGATTGGGTCGCCAAATGACGGTATACGTTCGAAATGCCATCCAACTGTAATAATCGTGCCTCCACCACCTCATTCACAATTTGCAAATAGGGAATCTCGGTCTCAGAGTGCAGCCGGTTCCATGGCATCTTTTCAGAGAACAGATCTGGACGCCGCTTATTCAGCTTTAAACTTTCATCGCTTGGCTGGGTTATTTTTTCATCGATCAGCTTTCTAAGGGTGATGAAATAGGCAGTGGGGCTGAACGCTGAGAGGTGGGAATTATTAGGATTGGTGGACTTCAGTTCATAGGGGCTGTTTGCTTCAGCAAACGTAACCAGGTCGGAGTGAAGGTTGCAAAAGCGGCTGTTGCGATAATGGGGGGAAGCAACAACGTCTCGAAGATTTCCTGCTAACAACGATGTTCGCTCTTTTATATCGATCGCCTGACGATAAATAGTTCTGACAGTCCGTTCGTCGATCTCGTTTTGTAGCCTACGGACTAATTCTTGTTCTGATAAATCGGCAATATCATGGGCTGAACCATAACCGCAGTCTAACAATTTTTTTGCATGGTCTTTATCCGGGATCAGCCGCAATAATCGCTGATGTGTCTTTAAACGATTCTTCACCTCGTCTGCTTGCGATTGATCCGTGCCCCAATCCAATTGAGAGACTTCGTTCTCATTGTCAAAGTCAAAATGGAGCACGTCAAAAGAGATGTTGCGCTCGTAGAATTCAGCGACACCACGACGATCGTCAATCCGTAGTATTTGAGCTGTCGTTTCTTCCATATGAGAAATCACTCCGACTATATATTTATGAATTAGGAAAGCCTGACGATGAATCAAATCTCGTTTTGCGGGCTAAGTAGCAGGCTACTGACAGATACTGATTCGATACAATCCTCAATAATTAAGAATTGTATCGAACCTATCATTTAAATACGTAAAAGAGCAAGAGTCTGTGAACTGTGAATGGTACAGAGATGTTTACTATACCATAGACTATCTCGTTTAATAATGTATATTATTACACATTTTCTGTGGTCTGGTGCGCAAGTATCTTAATGCTGAGCGGGACTGGAGTGACAGTCTGTATTCCCGGCAAAACGACGCGGTGTCGTCTCTTAAACCGATAGACTCTGCAGCACTAAAGTGCCTACTACGAATTTGTACAATATTAGGCATTTCGCACTACTACGAAAGTCCAGGTTATAACCGTGCATAGCATAGCAGATATTCTCTAACTCTACACCAGACGCTTTCGTCGGTCATGCTTTTTAAGCGGCAGTTGCATTTGAAAGGGATTGCCCTGGCCTGCTGTGCTGGTTGCGGCGAGCTGCTCGCTACAAGCAACGAACCAGAAGATTTAAGTTTTTTTAAAATAAGGTCTAAAGCAAAACCGTACTGGTAGTATACAGACTACCCTTGTTAGGTTAATTACTGTTGGTTCCTATACAAGGCATAACAGAGGAGCTAACTGACCCAAATAGAGCGCTGAGACCATTAACAAAATAGCAGGAGTAAGATGCATGGCTCGAGATTTTGCGATCTATTTTCGTGGGGATTTTCTTGCCGATACCCCGACTGCTAACAACAACAATGTGGATTATCTGATCGATGCCGATAATGTCAAATTAACGGATTATTGGGCTGTTCAGGACGATACAACCTTGGTGAGCTGGCTCAAAAGCTTAGAGCAGAAAGAATCATCTTCTGGCCCTGCCCAGCAATTGCCCTCTTACTGGGATTATTACGGTGACAACAGCTTCACCTTGCAAAATGTTTCGATTACAGGTGCAACAGGGATTGCTGACATTGCAAACGATCCAGCGATTGGGTCGGACGTCACGCTGCAAGGTCACCTGGCCCCTGCGGGTTATCGCACGAAGGCGCAATTTGTTGACCTTGACCCAACTGCTGTAACGATTACGCAGATTTTCAACGATCGGTTTAGTTTTAGCAACAGTAATGGGGATAGCTTTGTTGGGGATGGCCTCAGTCGAGCTTATACCGATTGGATTTTCTTTGGTCGTAACCTCAATCCCCCTGATGGGCCGGCCAGTGCGTCGGCAGTATTTCAATCAGCGATCGATCCCAGTAATATGACGATCGAGAACCCTAACAATTCCCAAATTTTAGCGGCCTTAGCACAAGCAAAAGCAGACGGGAAAAAGCTGGTTATCCAATACTGTTTGTATTACTGCGCTCCCTCCGCCTTAAGCCCGGAAGAGCTGGCTGCAGAATATGAGAAGGGCAATAAACCTCAAAATCCAAAACCGGGCAAGATTTTAGGAACCATTATTCCCTGGGACGACAGTCTGAATACGGTTGAGTCTATGCCTCCGGGTCGTCTGCTGCAACCTGTTCGCCTCTCTGACGAAAATTCAGACTTTTTTGCCCTGGGTCCTGCTCTGGTCGAAATTGACTACACCGGCCACACGATCGTACTCAACTTAATTAACACCATTCCAGAAACAGGCCCCAGCCTGGATAAGGTGGATTTAGGGACGTTAACTCTGGAAGTCGTTTACAATAGCACTTCTTATACTGTAGGAACGCTGAGCGCGACTCAATACGCGAAGGCAGCCTATGAGTCCACGGCAGGTTTAGTGGAATTCAGTTTTGATGCCAGTCTCGACACACCCTTGCAAAATGGTTCGCTGCAACTGAGTGCCAGCAGTCCTCCGCCAGTCACGGATGGAGCCGCAAATCCAGTGTTGCAAGAGGTGGCTTATGCGATTGAAACCGACGATCGAGCACTCTATATCGACCTGGGGACAGACGAGCCGGGACTGAACCAGAATCGGGTGAACGTGAAAGTTTTCCAGCGGGGAGTCCCGGTTGCTGGGAAAACCGTCAGAATTGGTCAAGAACGCAGTATCATGACCAGTATTGGCAATCCGGCTAAGCCCCCGACTGAACCCCCAACTGTTGGCTCTGCTCCCTCTCAAGGCTATCAGGGAGAAGTCGTCACCTTTGACTCTGCCACTGCGGTCACCGATGCCAGTGGGGTGGCTACATTTACCCTACAACCGAACTCAGCGGGTACTGCTTGCCTCTATTTCTGGGTAGATGGGGAACCCGAACCTACTGGAATTAATGATTTCATGTTGCGCACGATTCCCTATAGCCATGTTCGGGTATTGCCCGATAATGACGACTTAGACGACAAAGCAGCGACCTGGGACAATGTTTACCAGGAGGTGATGCGTTATTACTACATCCTTTATCCTTTTATGAATGGGATTATTCCGATGGACGACGAGGGGGCAATGGCCGCACGCGGTCCCCAGATTATCGTCCGCACTGGCTTAAATGAATGGCATAAAACGATATTTATGCCAACAACCCGTGAGATGTCTGCTGGCAACCGACGTTTCCTGCACCGTTGGCTCGAAAGTGCGATCGCTGATGCCCAATCAAGTACTGCTGCACCCTCTCCTGCAACGTCTAAGAAGCGCCGAGACGATCGTCGCCCTAAAGGATTACTGGGCAAGCTCCTGCAAAAATTTGGGCATCGTCTGCGCTGATTGGAGGAGCGCACTGGTAGTCACGATAAAGTGCAAGCCGTTGTTGGACGAGCATTCATGGCTTGCTATCTATAGTATGAGTCATATTGATTATGAGTCATATTGCTGAGGATAAATTGAGGGTTGCTCAAGATGGGCCCCCTCAATTTGTATATTCTCAGAAGCTTGGCTGTCGTGATATGAGAAACGATCGCGTTTCCCACCCGTGCGATCGCACCGCCCGATCCAATTCAATATCTCGAGGGAAGGATATACGATCGGGATTAAGGGGTTTCTGGGGGCTTCCACATAGCCCAATGGTGCCTGGTGGCGCTCTCGCATGACTGCCGAAGACTTTGACGCTTAAACCTTTTATGTTCGCTATAGCACAGTGCGAGTTGCAAGCAGCGCCATCAAAGCTCCACGAAAACTATAACCAACCCAATGGTATTGTTAACCTGGGAGTAGCGCTTGCCCCTCAACGCCACTCCCGTACACTGATACGCAGGAGGAATTTACCGGATGAGTCAATCTATCGATGCTGCACGTTCCGATCGATCGAAGCAGTCAAAGCCGATTGCTCGCGTTGCCATTCATCCTGGAATTGGCATTGCCCGCGTCGGCAATAGCCGCGAACCCGATGGTTACTTCATCGGCCCAGAAGTGACCAACCCCAACAGCTATTACATTCCCCCAGATCCGAACCCAACTGCAAAAGCAGTGCCGTCGTTCAAAGATAGTCAGGGAGCCATCAAGCGTCAGGCTGCCCGTTTCCGCATCTATGCTTACGACGCCGACGGTGAGGTGATTCGCGAGATTACGGCTGACGATCCCAATACGGAAATTGTTTGGACGGTGGAGGTTGCCAACAAGAAAGCGGCCTGGTATGAATTCATTGAAGCCCTGGATTTAGAGGGCGCGCCCCCTGCGGATCGCCGCAATGCTAATATCCAGCCGCCCAAACATATTGACGATCGCTCTGCAGACAATCCCCGCAAACAATTAGAGATTCGTCCTCGTCCGCAAATGATTGCCGGTCGAAACCAGCCAGGGCGTCGATTTGATGATGGCCACTTCATGGACAAGTCGGTTTATCTGGGCGAGGTGCGAACTGATGATCAGGGGCGACTGCTGTTTCTGGGGGGCTATGGGGACTCTAAATCGGCGTATCCCAACAATCCCCCTGCCAGTTTTGGCAACAACAATGGCTGGTACGACGATACTTCTGACGGGCCTGTAAATGCCAAAGTCATTATCGACGGCCAGGAATTTGAAGCCGACGAAGCCTGGGTAGTGACTGCGCCACCTAATTATGGTACTGCCTTGATTGGCATCAAAACCATGTATGACGTCATGGAAGATATGTTTATCAATCCCACCTCGCGAGCGTTGTGGCGTCCATTTCCGAAGACAATTTACTTTACCCAGCATATCCTGCCGATCTTCCAGCAGTTTAGCGATGCTCAGTGGGTTAACTATGGCTTTTCGGTGCAATTTGGCTACGATGGGCCATTTGACTTTACCCGGAAAGAGTTTTTAGAAAAGCTGGCTCGTCTGATTCCCCTGTCCAAAGCAGAGCAGGAGGAACAAACCAAACCCGAAGAGGGGATTGTGCTGAAGCAAGATGTGTATCAGGAGTTCCGTCGACAGATCTTTCATCAGTTTCGCGAAACTGACAACGACAATCCGGTGATTCAGCAATGGCCATGGATGTATGGGGATACGGTTCAACTGGGGGATGCGCCCGAAGACGCAAATCAGTATCTTTATATGACCGCAACCCAACTGAAAATTCTGGAGAAGTGGGTTAAGGGCGAGTTTGTTGACGATCTGGATCTACCGGATGACGATCGCGCTCACGTTGACCTGGTGGAACTTTATCGCCATACTTATCCAACGATTGAAGCATATCCGATTGTCGAACAACCAGCGGAATTAGACCGGGCGGCGATGCACTTTTGCCTGGGGGGAGCGTTCCATCCAGGATGCGAGATGACCTGGCCGATGCGACATCCGACTATGTATCGGAATCCGTTTCGGATTCGGCGACGCACTGTGGATAATCCGGAACCTGATTATGGCCCGCAACTGACCTATGATGTGGTGGTGGATGATAATGGCCCGCTTTATTTCAATGGGCCGGGGGATATTACCCGCTGGATGGCAGTGCCCTGGCAGACGGATACGTCTAGCTGCCGCTCGGGATACGAGCCGGATTACGATCCCTTCCTGCCGACTTTCTGGCCTGCGCGGGTGCCAAATCATGTGCTGACTGAGGAAAACTACGAGATTGTGATGAACCGCCAGGGGAAATATTCTAAAGAAGAACGGCTGGCTGCATTCAATAACCGGGCGGTTTGGCTGCGGGGGTTGCCGGGAGAATATATGGATCAAATCTGCGAGATGGTGACGATGTTTGGCAAGCTGGGTATCGTCGAGAGGCGTGAGGGACCTGGGGACGATCCTGACTTCCCGGATATTATTTACGTCGAAGTGGATGTGGGTTACGAGGAACCGGAGTCGCCTCTGGCGAACTTGTTGTTTAACTATATTCCTTCGCCTAGCGAGGCCCGATACTGGCGCAATCGACGCAGTCAGTCGGGTCGCGTGTAAGGCGATGCTGCATGCTGATGTGGTGGCGATCGGTGCGGGGCCGTCGGGCGCGATCGCGGCTCTCACCCTGGCCCAATCCGGCTACCAGGTTTTGCTAATAGACGATCTGCCTGCTAGAGATCTCTCTTCAGGCCATTCCCCTAAAATAGGCGAGTCTCTGGTTGGTGCTGCCCGTCCATTGCTGCGGGATCTGGGTTTGCTGGCCCGAGTGGAGCAGGGACCGCATCTACCCTGTTACGGTAATCTCTCTGCCTGGGGGAGCAGCCAACTGGTAGCAACGGACTTCATCCGCGATCCCCATGGCCCAGGCTGGCACCTGGATCGAACTCAATTTGATGCGGATTTGCGTCAGGCGGCTCGCGATGCTGGAGTCCAGTGGCACTCTGCCCGTTTGCGAGAGGCTATCTGGGCTGATGGGGAATGGCAGCTTGGTCTCACTCAGGGCAAAGTCTGTTGTCGGTGGTCGATCGATGCCACTGGTCGTCGGGCTGTGCTGGCTCGCAATCAAGGAGCTGTGCGACAACGGGATGACGATCTGGTCGCGTTGTCTCTCTGGGTGAGGCCGTGCGATCGCGATACCGATAGCCGTACATTAGTGGAGTCGACCCCGGATGGCTGGTGGTACACCGCCCGACTTCCCAATGGCAGCCGCGTTGTCGTACTCCATGTTGATGCGGCCGATGCTGCCGCCATCCGTCGTCAGGCAGGAACCTGGCAGGTTTACTTATCTCGGACTGTGCATGTCCAGTCTTTGCTAGAAAAGGCTACCTGTAATGGCCAGCGGATCGCGGACATCAAGGCAGCCGACCTTAAGGTAATGGAAGCGTGTGGTGCTCGCCTGGACTCTTTTTGGGGGACAGGTTGGCTGGCAACTGGCGACGCAGCCCTGTCCTTCGATCCGCTGTCTTCTCAAGGAATCTTCAACGCGCTATATACTGGCATGAAGGCCGGACAGACAGTGCAAGCTGTATTGGATGGACAAGCTGCTGCCCTGGAACCCTACGCTGCTCGATTGGAGCAGATCCGTGCGGCCTATCTGCAGCACCATCGATTGTTCTATCAGGCCGAGCAGCGCTGGCGCGATCGACCCTTCTGGGCAAAGCGACTCAGGAGAAACGCAGAAATTTGCTAGACTGGTTGCATTGACTGAGGTTGAGCTACGACCGAATCATCGAAGATCTTGGGTTCCAAGGAGAGCAAAGCAATTCTTATCAGTTCCCATCTTCTGTGCGATCGTTTCCAGGAAAATTACCTTTGATGAGGATCTCGGATAAACTCACATCCTGAAGAACAGATCTATCGGGGCATAGCACCATGCCCCGATACGACGAATTCGTAATTAAAAGTCTCGTTTCTTAGACCAGTTCTGCTTCCTTCTTGTTAGCAGATGACAAGGAAACCTCAACAACTGTTTCCGGTGCATTCAAGGTTACACTATGGGGGCTGCGGAAGGTCTTCTGAGCATCCGGTTGCTGACAGGCGACCATGGTTTTGACATGTTCTGCTTCATCGTCGCGGATATTAATGAAGACATCGTAGAGTGTGTCTGTCGCCGGACGGCGAGATGCAGGCACTGTTCCGGTTTGGAATTCATCAAACATATACAAATCGCCATCTCGATAGTAGCCGATGGCAACCTGGGGTGCCGGTTTTGCCTTCAATTCCGCTTCGTTTTGCTGCAAAAATTCATCGTAGGTATGGTACGCATGCTGTTCTACCAGTTCCATGAAATGGTAGGCCGTGCGAGGTGTAACGATATAAAGAGCAATGACAATCCAGTAATAGACCAGGGCGGTATGTCGGGCCAGGAAGCGATCGATCCAGCGCGCATTGCCTCCCAAAGATTCCATAATCAACAGATGGTGCAATTCGTTCCAGGATTCGGCAAAATGCACCTTCAGCCAGTCTGCTTTGCGCCACCAACCCAGGGTTTCGTACAGGTGCAGCACCGACATATAGGCGAAGTATGGCACGCGTGCGACTGTCTCCAGAACATAGAAGCGCGGATAGGGGCGATTGCGATAGACAACATTGAGGACAAAAACAATGATGCCAACCAGGAGTCGAATCATAAGGGGTGCCTCCAAGGGAATGCAGAAATTTCAGTCGGACTGTGAAAGGAGTCTGAATCGGTCAATCTCTACTTCACATCCTAACGATTCCCGCTGCGGCTGAGGAGAGGGGGAAAGCGGGTAGGAACAGTCCTGTTGTCTGAAGAGCGAGCAAATTCAAGCACTGGAGACATGCTTAAGAAAGGACAAAGGCGATCGTAAGCTTTACACTCTGTAACAAAGCGCCCGAACTGCCACCAGTATAGCAATTAGCAAGTTGTTTAAGTCTGGGCTAAGGGAAGTTCCTGGGGAGCGCTCGGTCAATTGCTGTACCCGGATGCGGTCGATTTTGGTACGACAAGATACAGACTATTTTGTTCCATCACCAGGTATTGATATCGCAATAGGCTAGTAGTCTGACACAGCAAATTTAGTGCATTAAGACTCAAGTTAGCAGCGGATGGAACCGGATGTAGCAGATGGAAAATCTATTAGTCTCAATGGGATAGCCATCTGCTACATCCGTTCAAATCCGTTGCTAACTATTGCACATTTTTAGACATGTCAGTCCACTAGCTTGTTAGGACACACGACTTGGAAAGTTATTTTGAAAGCCTTGTTCCGAAAGGCTTTCAAAATAACCCATTTTCCCGTTCTAGCAAGAAGGAATGGGGGTTAGCGCCCCAATACTGTTCGGTTAAAAAATGGCAACTAGAGTCGCAGCGACAAGAACAAAGTCCTAACAGTTCCGTAGGATGGGCAAAGGGCAAGTGCCCGTGCCCATCACAGGATATAGATGTGTATGCTTCGTTTTGCCCATCCTACGGCTTAAACCGGACAGTATTGGTTAGCGCCCCCGAAAAGGGCGCTAACCTTCTAAGTCGTGTAGGACAAACAAAATTGAGCGCGCATGAAATGCGCGCTCAATTTTGTCCGAAGCGATAGGGCTACTGCCATAGCAGGTGTAAACAAGTCGTAATGTGTTTACCCTTCCCCATTTATACTCGTTGGTTTTGCTGACGTTGACGGATGGAACACAGCACCAACAGTCCAATCGGAAATAAACCAACAAGAGGCGAGTTTTCAGGAATAGGGGTTGGGGCGGGTTCGGTTTCGGGTTGAAGATCGACCTGGTTTAGCCCAGCAATAACAATGTCATCGATACCAAAAACGTCAAATCCCCCAGTTTCGTCAGTAATTGTAATCCTTGAAAATATGGGGTCGTTCTCCTCAGCAATCACCCCAAAGAACCTGATTCCACCGGATTCAACCCGATTGTTCCCTGTAGTATCAGATAATGCGAATGAATCGATCGCGGTATTGGAAGCGTCTCTTAAAGTGACCGTCAAGTTCCCTTCAACGTCTCCTATATCAGTGGCATAAAACCCAAATGCAGCCAGCTGTGCAGGCCCTGTAGCGGATAAAACACGAATATTGACGTCTCCAGGAGCCGTAACAAATCTATTCCCTGTACTGGGGTATCGGCCAGAACCATCAGTGTTGTTTGGGGAAACCTCAGTAACCACACCAACTCCTCCTAAGTAGTAGCCAAGGGCGGGTTGTGGAAGGTTATAGTATAAAAGTGTGGGTGGTAGATTCACAGGAGAAGTTTCAAAAGATTCTGTCCCCACGCCAGGCACTAAGTTGTTCAAGAAATCATCTCGCGCAGCATCAGAATTAGGGGTAGTCGGAGGACGTCCACCTGCACCGATGCCCAAATCTTCACCTGTAAACAGCCGAAAAGCCTGAGCTGGGGTAGCCATGACACTCCCCAATGCGAGGGTCAGGGACAGGGATTTAAGTATAGAGGCTAGTTTCATACGACTCATTGCTTATGGATTTCATCTTTACAGTTTAAGGACGGGCAAATTTGTCTGTAAAGAACGAGAAGCCACCTTCATCAAATCTTTAATGACAAGATGGGAGGGGTAAAGCAAGTCAGGATGGCTGGACAAGACTATCAGGCTGATGGAAGGCAGGGGGCAGAGGTTAGGCAGAATATTGGAACGTTGGGAAGGCAGAGGGCAGAGGGCAGAGGGCAGAGGGCAGAGGGCAGAGGGCAGAGGGCAGAGGGCAGAGGGCAGAGGGCAGAGGGCAGAGGGCAGAGGGCAGAGG